>Ga0224500_10000122_pt1 | contig 57609 bp, 56 predicted proteins | sample SF_Oct11_sed_USG_FD_168126 | JGI IMG/M metagenome (GOLD analysis project Ga0224500, IMG submission 168126) | Sediment microbial communities from San Francisco Bay, California, United States - SF_Oct11_sed_USGS_4_1 | ecosystem: Environmental > Aquatic > Marine > Sediment | place: USA: California...
CAGTCGGCGGCAATCTCGACCAGCGCATCGAGCAGTGGTTGCGCGCCGGGACTCAACTCGTCGCCGGCCCCCGGAAAGTCGATGCGCCTGCCCTCGATCGCCCGGTCGAACAGGGTGCGGCACATGTCGTCGAAGGACAGCGACGGGCTGACCACGACAATGTCGCTCACCAGCACCATCCCCGGCAAAAGGGCTGGCCTGATTCTCTCGACGGACGCCGACGCCTTCTGTCCGTCGGAGCTTACTCCGCGTATCAGCAACTCGTCCGTTCGAATGTGGGCAACGGCGCTTTCGGTGTCCGCGATCGCCCGCAGTGTGAGATCCGTTACGAGCGACCAGCCGACTGGCAGGCTCTCACGAATCTCGAGGATGACATCCGCGCGCAATTCCGGGAGGTACTCCCGCAGTGTCTGGCGCAGAATGACCTCGTGGGCCGTCGAGCTGACGTGACCTTGCAGGCGTACGCTCGAAGAGCCACGTTCGATGTGCATCGAAGCCGTTGCGCTCGGCGCATCGTCCATGTCGCCGGCAGCCGTGCAAAGGACCGGCACGAGGAGGATGCTTACCGAGAGGCTGATCCGGCCGCGCACGCGAGTTCGGCTTCAGTCCTGGTCCGGATTCTTCTGTTGTTGGAGCATGCGGGCCTGGCCGATCCAGTCCTCGCGGTATATCCGGCTGCGAAAGCCCTTGAGCTGGCGCGCAACCCGGTCGATTTCAAACTCGCTCAGGGTCGCTATCTGTTCGTATCGATAAATGCCCAGATCGTTTAGCGTCTTCTCTATCGCGGGGCCGACGCCCTTTATCTGTTGAAGGTCATCACGATCGCCAGGCTGATCGTCTGCGGCCGGCAGCTCGTAGTCGAGGCTCTTCGGTCCTTCGGCGCCGTCAAGCGACACGTCGACTGCCATATCGTTGCCTGAGTCGCCAGCAGCAAATACTTCCGCTGCCTCGTGGTCAGCGCTACCATCATGCGGAGTAAGATCGACGCCGTCCTCGGCAAGCAGCCGGTCAAAGACACTTTCGGCCGCGGCCTCTTCATTCGCCGTATCACTGTCTGTCGCCTCGACGTCGTCGCTGTCCGTCGGCGCGTCGATATCGGGCACCGCCTGCGCGGATGTGAAGTCGTACTGCTCGTTGGATGCATCCAGGCCGTTTGCGAGAGGGCTGGATTCGGCCGGATCGATGCGCGTCTGCCCGGAGCTCAGGAGGTTTTCCAGGTCGGCAATACGCTCCCTGGCCTGGTCGAGTTCTACCTCGAGCTGCTGAGCTTCGAGGTCACGGGTCCGGAAGCGCTCGATCAGAGGCGGCAATCGGTTTTGCCAGTTCTCCAGTTCCCGATTGAGGCGAGCGATCTTGTCGTCCCGCTCGCGAAGAGAGCGACTGGCCGCTTCCTGCCGCCCGGCACGCTGATCCATGTCGTTTTGCAGCCGGGTGCGCTCCGCGAGCGCGGACTCGAGGTTGGCGCGAATGTCCTTTAATTGGCGCTGCAGTTCGTCCCTGCGGGCAAAGGCCTCGCGCAGCGACTCCGTGAGTTCCCTTGCGCGAAGATCCGAGTCCTTGCGCGATGCCTGGAACTGGCTTATCTGCTCCATCAGCGACTTGGTCTGCGCGGCGATGCGATTGTGCTCGGACTTCTGGGCTGCAATCTGTTCCCGCCAGCCGTCGTTTATAGCCTGCTTTTCCCGATCGCAGCGGCCGGAGCGGAGGAACCACCCTGCGACAATACCGGCGAGGGCCATTGCGGCCAGGAGGACTAACTCGATCGGCGTGAGTTCAGGCATGCCAAGCTCTCCGTGGCGTATTCCGCCGCTTGGGAAGATCGAATTAGATCATAATGTTACAGTAAGTGTCGCCGGGCTGACCAGCACCTCGTTCACGAGTGGAGCCGGATTGTTGCCGACTGTGCGGCGTTCTGTATGATCCGCGGCCCAGCGCCAGACATTAAAGAACAGCCATGAACGAACACCACATCGTCGTCAGCATCGTGGCGGTTGCGGGTCTCGGCATTGCCGGGCAGTGGCTTGCCTGGCGTTTGCGGATGCCGGCAATCGTGTTCCTTGCGGCCATCGGCCTGCTGGTCGGGCCAGGCCTGGGACTAATCGAGCCGAGCCGGGACTTCGGCGAGTTTCTGCGCCCGGTCGTTAGTCTTTGCGTCGCAATAATCCTGTTCGAAGGCGGCTTGAGCCTGCAGCTCAGCGAGCTCAAGCAGGCCGCCGTCGGTGTGCGCAGGCTCGTCTATGCGGGGGTACCCCTGGCATGGACCTGCAACAGCCTTTGTGCGCATTACATTGGCGGGCTCGACTGGCCCGTATCGCTGGTATTCGGCGCGATCATGGTCGTAACCGGCCCGACCGTCATCATGCCAATGCTGCGCCACGCCGGGTTGAACCGGCGAACCGCTTCCTATCTGAAGTGGGAGGGCATTGTTAACGACCCAATAGGGGCGTTGCTCGCCGTTCTCGTTTTCCAGTTCTTCATCTTTCAGCAGACTGGCTCGGGTATCGAGGAAGTCGCCGCAGGCCTGGGTCTTGCAATCGTTGCCAGCGTCCTGCTCGGCGGACTGGGCGGCTGGGCCATAGCCCGGGCTATTCGAGCCGGCAGTGTGCCGGAGTACCTGAAGAGTCCCATTCTGCTGAGCATGGTGCTGGTGGTGTACGCGCTGTCGAACCTGGTCCAGCACGAAGCCGGGCTGTTGACGGTGACCGTCATGGGCATCGTTGTCGGCAACATGAACCTGCCGGGTATCAGCGACCTTAAACGGTTCAAGGAATACATCACGATCATGCTCGTGTCCGTCGTGTTCGTGGCACTGACCGCCGATCTCGACATTGGCTCACTCGGCGCGATCGGCTGGCGAGGTGTCGCCCTGGTCGCATCTCTGTTGCTGCTGGCGCGGCCCGTCGCAATCATGCTGGCGACGATCGGCGCCGGTATGCAATTCCGGGAGCGCGTGCTGCTCGCCTGGATAGCGCCGCGCGGCATCGTGGCCGCGGCTACGGCCGGCGTCATGGGGCCGGCCCTGGTCGATGCCGGATATCGGGCCGAGGCGCTGCTGCCCCTCGTATTTGCGATGGTTTTCGCAACGGTCTTCTTGCACGGCCTGAGCCTGAACTGGCTGTCGAACCGGCTGGGCCTCGCCTCCAAGCAGCGCGACGGCATACTCATAGTCGGCGCATCGCCATGGTCCGTCGAGCTGGCCCGTACACTGCAAGCGATGAAGCTCAACGTACTGCTGGCCGACACTTCCTGGCATAACCTGCGCCCCGCCCGGCTTGCTGGCGTACCGGTCTTCTACGGCGAAATCCTGTCGGAGTTCGCCGAGGAATCCGTCGAACTCGCTCACATTCGCGCCGTTCTGGCGGCGACCAGTAACGACGCATACAACGCGCTGGTTTGCACGGCCCTCGCGCCGGAAATCGGGCGGCAGCAGGTTCTGCAACTCGCGCTCGGCACAGCCGACCCGGAGGAAGATCCGAAGGCCCTGGCCCGACCGCGGCGAGGCGGCATTGCATTCGACAGGGACGCATATTTCGAGCAGTTGTGGCGCCACCTGGTCAGGGACTGGAAATTTTCGAAAACCCGATTGACCGACGAATACGGATATGCCGAATTCTGCGCTGATCTGCCGGACGACGCCCTCAGGATCATGCTTATTCGGGACACGAAAGACCTGCAGTTCGTCGCCGCGGATGAGGAACTCGACCCGGAGCCTGGGACGACCATCGTATACTTTGCCCGCGAACGAGATGTGGGAAAAGCAGAGGAGCAGCATGCTGAAGCCGGCCAGGGCTGAAGAAGTAAGCATCGCAGGGCCCGCAGGGCGGCTGGAGTGCATGCTGGAAAAGCCAGCGGCAGGTCACTCGCAGGGCTGCGCGATCGTGTGCCACCCGCATCCGCTGCACGGTGGAACCATGCACAACAAGGTCGTGCACACGCTCGCTCGAGCGTTCATTGCCCAGGGGCTGGCAACCCTGCGGTTCAACTTCCGCGGCGTGAGTGCAAGCGAAGGCAGCCACGATAACGGTGTCGGCGAGGTCGACGACGTGCTGGCAGCGGTCGACTGGATGGCCGGCAGGTACCCGGGACTCCCGGTCTGGCTGGGCGGCTTTTCCTTCGGTGGCGCGATGGCAATTCGGGCCGCAACCCGTCGCGACGTCGCCGGACTGATCAGTGTTGCGCCGGCCGCCTACCGCTTCGCCGGAGACCTGGCCGCGCAGCCGTCGTGCCCCTGGCTGATCGTGCACGGCGAGGCTGACGAACTCGTGCCGGTGGAAGAAACGATCGAGTGGGTAAACTCGATGGAGCCCGGGCCGGAACTCGAGGTTTTCGCCGGCACCAGCCATTTTTTTCACGGCAAGCTCGTCGAACTCAGGAATTCCGTCAGCGACTTCGTGGGCAGGCACAGCTGACGGCAAGGGCAGGAAGGTCCTGCGCTGTACCAGGGGCAAGGCGGATACCGAAATCGCGGGCAAAAAAAACCGGGCCGAAGCCCGGTTTTTGAATCCGAGTCGGTCCAGCCGCTCAGACCATGTCTTTCAGGCCTTTCAGCGCCGCGACCTTGACGGTCTTCGATGCCGGCTTGGCCTTGAAGATCATCTCCTGGCCGGTGAACGGATTGATGCCCTTCCGTTCCTTGGTGGCCGGCTTCTTCACGACGCGCATCTTGACGAGGCCCGGAACGGTGAAAATGCCCGGCGCATTACGACCGCCCAGGTTCTTCTTGATCTGACCTGCCAGTGCATCGAATACAGCCGCGACGTCCTTGCGGGTCAGGCCGGTGTCTTCTGCGATCTGGGCGAAAATCTGCGACTTCGTCGGTGCCTTTTTGGCGCCGCCATTGCTATTTGCTGCCATGAAAAAATGACTCCTGAAGAACAACGAAAGCGGGCAATACCCCGCAAAAACCGCGGCACGATACCACAAGTATCGCGGGTTGGTAAGGCGTAAAGGTCACTATTTTGCGGGAAAAACAGCGTTTTTAGGCTTGCGCCCGCCGGTCGCCATTTGCCGACAGCTCAGTCGGTATAGAACTCGCGTTTGAATCGAACATCCGACGGCATCGTCTTGCCCTCCGGCGTCACGCTTATATCGAAGATCAGGGTTTCACGATTAGCAACCGCAGTCTCTCCGATGTAATAAATGGCGTCCTGCTCCTCGATCTGCCGCATGGTGATGTTTTTCAGCTGTCCGGTAAGGTTCTGCGTCTTGACCGACACTGCACCCGTCACGGACCGCCCGGTCGCCTTGGAGATGATCGAAACCGTCAGCATTGCCCGGTTCTTGCTCCTGACGATGCTATACGCCCGGGCGACTTCCGGTGGCAACTGGTCGGTAAGCTGGGCGCTGAAGTGGATGTCATGGTCACCAATGTCTGCCGACGAAGCGCCGGCAGGCTCGGCCTGCGGAACGGTTGCATTTTCCCCCGGGCCGCCGCAGGCGGCCAGCAGCGCCCCGAGCGCCAGTATTGTTGTCGTTCTGGTGGCCAACATGATTCCGTTCCCCCCGATACGGCTTGTCGAACACTGCCAGACTATAGCCGATTGCGGCCACTTGTCCTATCCCGGCCGCATCCTGCGGGAGAACCGCGTGCCCGTTCAGGCATCCAGGTCCGGAAACTCGGGCTCGACCGGGCTGCCCGAGATCCGGAAGAGCTTGTCGCGGGCGCTCGCTCCTCGCAGGAGTTCCACGCGCGACTGCGGCACACCGTAAGCAAGCGCAAGTTGCCGGGCGACGTCCCTGTTTGCCCTGCCGTCTGCGGGCGCCGCGGTCGTCCGGACTCGCAGCGAGCCATTCTTCCAGCCCTGTATCTCGTTGCGGCTGCTCTTTGGCTGGACGCGGACCTGGACGGTGACTGAGCCGTGGTGGTCCATGGTCGAGCTCAGAACGGGATCGGCCGCAGGCTTTGCAGGAAGATCTCCACGGCCTTCAGGATCACGATCGCGAATATCGGCGATACGTCGAGTCCGCCTATCGGCGGGATGATGCGCCGGAATGGCCGCAAAACCGGGTCGGCGAGCGAGCCCGCCATTGCGCTGATCGGATTGTAGGCATGCGGCGCGACCCAGCTCAGGATGATGCGGATCAGGATCGCGAAAAAGAAAAGATTCAGGCTCAGCGTGCAAAGCCTGAGTAGCGACATCACGGTTAGTGCCCCGGCTCCCGCGCGGGTCCCCGCTATGACGAGCAGGGCAAGCAGCACGACGTACTGGATAACGAATGTAACCAGGACGGTGGCGGTATCGATGCGCCCGATCGGTGGCACGACGCGGCGCACCGGCAGGACGAGCGGCGACGTGAAGCGCAGGATGCCCTGTGCGATCGGGTTTCGGAAGTCGGCCCGGAGCAGCGGCAGCCAGAAGCGCAGCAGGAACAGCAACAGCACCAGCTGTGCCAGGGTGTCGATGATGAAATAGAGCGCCTGCGTCATCGGTTCGATTCGCCTAGTTGCTTTTTGCTTCGTTGGCCAGCTCGATTGCGCGGTTTCGCGCAACGCGTATGGCCGCCTCAAAGATATCACGGACGCCGGCTTCATCCAGGTGTTCGAAAGCCGCCTGGGTCGTGCCGCCCGGCGAACGGACCCTGTCGACCATGGCAGACATCGACTCCGTTTCGGCAGCGGCCAGCGACGTCGCGCCCCGCGCGGTTTCCACGGCGAGTGACCGGGCCGTGTCGGGGTCGAGACCGAAATGAATCCCGGACTCGATCATGATATCGATAAGTAAGTAAAAATAAGCAGGGCCGGTGCCCGAAATGGCCGTCACCGCGTCCATGTGAATTTCATCGTCTACCCAGACAACCCGGCCAACAGCGGACATGATCGCCTCCGCCAGCTCCCGCTGAGCTTCGTTCGCCCTGGCGTTCGCGATCATTGCTGAAATTCCCTGATCGATCAGGGCCGGCTGGTTCGGCATCACGCGCACGACGCAGTTGCCGCCGCCGAGCCATTCGTCAATATCGTCCAGGCGTGGACCTGCGGCTATCGACATGATGAGCGGCCGGTTCCGCCGCACGATTCCGGCCAGTTCCATGCAAACAGTCTTCAGGATCTGCGGTTTTACAGCGAACAACAGTACCTCGGCGCGGTCGGCAACGGAGGCGTTGTCTTCGGTCACCATCGCGCCGTAAAGCTCTTTGCGCAACATCGCGCCCTGGCCCGGCCTGGGCTCGGAGACGAAAAGGTCTGTCGCGTGCATTCCCCCACGCAACAAACCGCCCGCGATGGCCCTGGCCATGTTGCCCCCGCCGATGAGGCCGACCTTGTTCTTTATCACGCTCCGTTGCCTCCGTGTTGCGCGTCAGTCCCGCGCGCCGAAAATTGCCGTGCCGATGCGTACTATCGTGGCGCCCTCCTGGATCGCGGCTTCGTAATCATCGGACATGCCCATCGACAGGGTATCAAGATCGAGGCCGTCTGCGCAGAGTTCATCGAGTAGCCGGCGAAGCTCGGCGAACGGCTTCCTTTGCTCGCTGAAACCCGCGCGGATTGCCGGAATGCACATCAGCCCGCGGAGCCTGATCCCGGGCAGCCGGGCAACGCAGGCGGCGAGTTCGGGAAGGTCTTCGCTCAGCACGCCAGACTTGCCCTCTTCGCGGTCTACGTTGACCTGGATGCAGACATTCAGGTCGGGCGCGTGCTGCGGCCGTTGCTCGCTCAGGCGCCTGGCAATCTTCGCCCGATCGATCGTGTGCACCCACTGGAAAGATTCGGCTACCGCTCGCGACTTGTTCGTCTGCAAATGACCGATGAAGTGCCATACCAGGTCCTTGCGGCCGGCGGCTTCGATCTTCGTGACGCCTTCCTGGACGAAGTTCTCTCCGAAGTCCAGCTGGCCGGCTGCTGCAGCCTCGAGAATCGCTTCCACCGGCTTTTTCTTGCTGACGGCGAGCAGCCGTACCGAATCCGGAGAGCGACCGGCACGCAGGGCAGCCTCGGCCAGCAAATCGTGGATTTTCCCCAAGTTTTCCGTGATGTTAATCACGTTTTGCTCGCAGTGCTCCGCTATACTAGGCAACATTCGGCCGGGGTTATGGTAAGTCGGCCGGCAATATCCAGAGGAAAATGTATGGCTGTAGATGTCGCTCAGCTATTGTCGTTTACCGTCAAGAACAATGCATCGGACCTGCACCTGTCCGGCGGCGTTCCGCCGATGATTCGCGTCGATGGCGATATAAAGCGAATCAATATGCCGGCGCTGACGCACAAGGATGTCAATAGCATGATTTACGACATCATGAATGACAAGCAGCGGAAGGACTACGAAGAGTTCCTGGAGACCGATTTTTCCTTCGAGATACCCAAGCTCGCCCGCTTCCGCGTGAACGCATTCAACCAGAATCGCGGTTCGGCCGCCGTGTTCCGAACCATTCCGTCGGAAATACTGACGCTGGACGACCTGGGCGCGCCGAAAATATTCAAGGACATCTCGATGCATCCGCGCGGGCTCGTGCTGGTCACTGGCCCGACCGGGTCCGGCAAGTCGACGACCCTGGCCGCGATGATCGACTACGTTAACGACAACAAGCCGGACCACATACTGACGATCGAGGACCCGATCGAGTTCGTGCACGAGAGCAAGCGTTCGCTGATAAACCAGCGCGAAGTGCATCGCGATACGCTCGGGTTCAACGAGGCACTGCGTTCGGCTCTGCGCGAGGACCCCGACGTCATTCTCGTGGGCGAACTTCGCGATCTAGAGACGATTCGGCTGGCCCTGACGGCCGCCGAAACGGGCCACCTGGTATTCGGCACGCTGCACACGAGTTCGGCGGCCAAGACGATTGACCGCATCGTCGATGTCTTCCCGGCCGCTGAAAAGGAAATGGTACGCGCAATGCTGTCGGAGTCATTGCGCGCCGTCATCTCGCAGACACTGCTCAAGCGCATCGGCGGCGGCCGCATAGCGGCTCACGAGATCATGATCGGCACACCGGCTATCCGGAACCTGATTCGCGAAGGCAAGATCGCCCAGATGTACTCGGCGATTCAGACTGGCCTGGCATCGGGAATGCAGACGCTGGACCAGAACCTGGCCGAATTGATGGCCAAGGGGCTTATCAGCAAGGAAGAAGCCAGGTTCAAGGCAGTCAACAAGGAAAACTTTTGACGATAGCCGGGGGAAGACCGGCCGTCTGACGGGAGGCAGGCAATGGATCGCGAACAAGCAGTCAGGCTTACACAGAATCTGCTCAGGAAAATGGTCGAGAAGGACGGCTCGGACCTTTTCGTTACTGCGGGGTTCCCGCCCGCTATCAAAGTAGACGGGCAGATATACAAGGCGACGGATACGGCGCTGTCGCCCGAGCAATCCTCGATGATGGTTCGTTCCCTGATGAACGACAAGCAGGTCAAGGAATTCGACGCGACGAAAGAATGCAACTTCGCGATCAGCCCGCAGGGCATCGGCCGTTTCCGTGTCAGCGCGTTCATTCAGCAGGGTAATGCGGGCGCTGTTCTGCGTACGATCACGACGGAGATTCCGACGTTCGAAGATCTCGACCTGCCCCCTATCCTGAAAGATGTGGTCATGAACAAGCGGGGTCTGGTGATCGTCGTGGGCGGAACCGGTTCCGGTAAGTCGACGACACTGGCCGCGATGATCGGGCATCGCAACGAAAACTCGAAAGGGCACATAATTTCGATCGAGGACCCGATCGAATACGTTCACCCGCACAGGGGCTGCGTGATCACCCAGCGAGAAGTCGGCGTCGACACTGATTCCTGGCACGCAGCGCTGAAGAACACGCTGCGACAGGCGCCGGACGTAATCATGATCGGCGAAATTCGAGACCGTGAAACCATGGAGTACGGAATCCAGTTCTCGGAGACCGGCCACCTGTGCCTTGCAACGCTGCACGCGAACAGCGCCAACCAGGCGCTGGACCGCATTATCAATTTCTTCCCGGAGGAGCGGCGCCAGCAGTTGCTGATGGACCTGTCACTGAACATGCGCGCATTCGTTTCGCAAAGACTCATTCCGCGCGAAGGCGGCGTGGGACGGATCGCTGCATTGGAGATCATGCTTAACACGCCGCTGATCGCTGACCTGATATTCAAAGGCGAGGTCGGCCACATTAAGGAGATAATGGCGAAGTCCACCCGGCTCGGCATGCAGACTTTCGACCAGGCACTGTTCGGCCTGTTTGAAGAAGCGGTTATTTCCTACGAGGAGGCGATGCGCAACGCCGATTCGAAGAACGAACTGCGCCTGAAGATCAAGCTCGAGAGCAAGCGGGATGCCTCGCTCGCAGACCAGCAGTCGGACAGCCTGCGCATCGTCGAAGAGGATACGGCCCGGACCTTCTGAGCCGTCGGCATGGATAAGCTATGAACGTCAAACCACTTTTCAAACTGATGGTCGAGAAGAAGGCGTCGGACCTGTTTTTCGCGCCTTTCGCACCGGCCAAGATCAAGATTGACGGCAAGATCATGCCGGTCAACAAGCTCGAGATGACGCCCAAGATGGTAAAACAGGCGGCGATCGAGCTGATGGACGAGGACCTGCTGGAAACGTTCACCCGCGAGCTCGAGGTCGACTTCGCGATCTCGGAGCCCGGCCTGGGGCGCTTCCGCGTCAATGTCTTCCACCAGCGCGGCAACGTCGCCATGGTATTGCGCTACATCACCTCGGAGATGCCGAACCTGGACGAGCTCGGCATGCCGGACCAGCTCAAGGAGCTGGTGATGCTGAAACGCGGCCTCGTGCTGATGGTCGGAGCCGCCGGCAATGGCAAATCGACTACGCTGGCGGCGATGATCGATTACCGTAACGAGAATTCCTCGTCACACATCATCACGATTGAAGACCCGATAGAGTTCCTGCATCCGAACAAGCAGTCGATCGTCAACCAGCGTGAGGTCGGCCTAGATACCAAGTCTTACGGACGTGCGCTGCGCAGTGCGATGCGCGCGGCGCCCGATGTCATCCAGATCGGCGAGATCCGCGACCGCGAGTCCATGCAGTCGGCCATCGACATGGCCGGCACGGGCCACCTCGTGCTGGCGACCCTACATGCCAATAACTCCCCGGAAACACTGGACCGAATCATCAACATGTTTCCGCAGGAACAACATTCGCAGGTGTTCATGGATCTCGCGCATTACCTTCGAGCGATCATCTCGCAGCGGCTAGTGCGTGCGCGGAACGGCAAGCGGGTCGCCGCGGTCGAGCTGATGCTGAATACGCCGCATATCCGCGACCTCGTTCTCCGCGGCGACATTTCCTCGGTCAAGGAAGCGTTGCAGCAGAGCGGCGAGCGCGGCGTCCAGAATTTCGACGACGCGCTGCTGAGTCTGTACAAGGCCGGTACGATCACGCTCGAGGAAGCTATGATGCATGCCGACTCGCGCGCGAATCTCGAGGCCAAGGTCAACTACGGCGGCTGATCCCGTCGCTTGCGCACAGGGAAGCGGCGTCGGTCGGGCGCCGTTTTTCGTTCCGGCGGCGATCGGCAGAATCATCGGCGTCATGGCATACGCGGGTACCCGCTTCGAAACCTCACGCATCGCTCACCCCGTGGCGGCGGCCTTCAGGTCCTGAGTATGCCGCGCCGGGGCCTGCCCGTCGCATATGTCTCGCTGGTCACCGGGGCGCCGGCGTCGAGCAGGGCCTGTCGATGTTCGCCGATCGGCGTGCGTAACGACAACTCCTCGAATGGCCGTAGCGAAGAGAATGCCGGGTGATCGAGGACGTGATCGGCAAAGTGCCGGGTTCGGGGCCACCGGGACGGGTCGACCTCGTACTTCGAAAACGAGGCGTTGCGAAAAAAACTCGCAATTGCAATGTCCGCGATCGAGATAGCCCCGAACAGGTAGCCGGCGGTCGGAAGGCGCGCCTCCAGGTAGTCGAGTATCGACGGAATTTCGCGGTCGATCGTGTGGCGAAGCTGAATCTCGTCGACCGCCTGGCCCCAGACGAAGCGGTTGATGACGAGGTTGTTGAACAGGCGCCAGATGAATACCTCGCCCATGCGGCTGTCGGCAAACTCCTCGAGCCAGCGAGCGTTGGCCCGGAGTTCGGCGCTGGCCGGAAGCAGCGCCGGTTCGGGGAAGCGATCCTCGAGGAACTCGCAGATCACGGTGGAGTCCGGCAGCGCAACCCGGTCATCGATGTATACGGGTATCCTTCGCAGCGGGCTGACTCTCGAGAACTCGTCGTTGCCGAAGAAAGGAACAATTGGATCGATGCGGTAGTCCACGCCCTTTATCTGCAGGCAGACCAGGGTTTTTCGAACGTATGGCGAAAGGTAGGATCCGATGATTGTGACGGACATGCGCCGTTGTCCCCCCCGCATTGTGATCCCGCAAAACACAGCGGGGCGACTTCAGTCATCGATCGCCTGGTATACCAGTGCGCGCAGCTTGCCGTGGTCGTCGATTTCACGCGCCGGTATTAGTTGCGTGAAATAGACGACGAGCAGGTCCTCGGCGGGATCGACCCAGTACGACGAATGATAAGCGCCGCCCCAGCCATACTCGCCTTCCGAGCCGGGGACGCCGCGCGAGCCGAGATCCTCGACTACCGAGAAACCGAGCCCGAAGCCGACCCCGTCGCGGAAGGGGACGTCATGCAGGTGGTCGGCGGTCATCAGTTCCACGGTCTTACGGGACAGGATCCGCTTGCCGTCCAGTTCCCCGCCGTTCTGCAGCATCTGCAGGAACAGGGCGTAATCGGTCGCAGTCGACAGGAGGCCGGCCCCACCCGAGTAGCTCCTGCGCGGCCCATCGACGTAAGCACCCTGGCCAACCATCCCGCCGTTGGCAGGAGCCCGCTCGAGGCTGCCATCCTCGCCGGCCGAGTAGACAACCGCGAGCCGATCCCGCTTTTCGGGCGGCAGGTAGAAGTGCGTATCTCGCATGCCCAGCGGTTCGAAGATCCTGGTTTGCAGGAAATCCGCCAGGCTCTGGCCAGATGCCTCGTCGATCACGACTCCGAGTATGTCGGTAGAGTAGCCGTACAGCCAAGCGGAACCGGGCTGTGAGTCGAAGGGCAGAGCCGCGATGCGCTCTACTGTGCTTGCGATGGGTTCGTCCCGGTCGGCGAAATACCACCCCTGGATGCCGGCCTGTTCCCAGAGTTCGGCCGCCGGGCCGTAGCCATAGCCAATTCCGGCGGTATGCGTCAGGAGGTCACGGATCGAGATCGGGCGGTCTGCGGGCACGATGTCATAGCCGCCGCTTTCGCGCGGTACGGCGACGGTCGTGTCGGCGAACGCGGGCAGGTAGCTGGCGAGGTGGCCCGTGGTCAGCGGCCGTCCCTCTTCACTGGAGCATCATGATGCCGACACTGACGATCGCCTTCGTCTGCAACGCGATCCGGAAGATCGAGTCGTGGCGCATCGGCGTGCCGGCCTCTACGTTCGCCAGGCCGAAGGACTCGAGATATGCGATACGTCCATGCCGTGCGACCAGGGCCACGGCGCCTGCGAGCCGGCCGTCGTCCACGTAGCGCTGCAGGGTGGCAGATACCTGCTCGAGGCGGGTCGGCGACAGGCCGACGTCTGCGGGTCGAACGGTTTGCAGCCCCTGGCCAGAAGCGAACTCGGCGAACAGCGCCGCCGCCAGCAACGCGATCGTGGCGAGGCGAAGGGAAGGTCGTGCCATCGGCTGCCTACCTGGTCCTGGAACAGTGGGATCGAGTTTTGCAGTGCTCGGCTTCGTCGAAGTATCGAGCCTGGCTGCCCCGCGGCGCAAGCAGGCATCGGCGCCGTCTCGCCGGCAATCCGTCGAATCGCCGCCCGTTGCAGGCCCGCGCCTCGGTGGCTTCGACGCCGCGGCCGGGCATTGCCGGGGGACGAAGAATCAATCCGGAGCCAGGTCGAAGGTCGCCGTGACGCTGGCCTCGATCCTGATCTCGCCGGTGCCGTAGGTTTCCGACGCCGGCTGGCCCATACCCATGGCCGCGTCTGCCATCATGCGTTCCCGGTAAAAGGGCTGCGGGACGGCGACGCCGAGCGTCGTGACCTGCCGGGCGGCCCCGAGCTTCGCACCGAGCGTTTCGGCCAGCAGCCGGGCATTGGCCTCGGCATCGCGCGCCGCCGCCGCGAGCGCTGCGCGGCGCAGCTCCTTTTCGCGGCTGGACAGGAGTTGCGGCGGCGAGACCTGGTTGACGCCGGCATCAACGGCTCCCTCCAGCAGTTCGCCCAGCCTGTCGAGATCGGTCAGACTTACCTCGAATTGCCGCTGGACCAGGTAGCCGATCAGTTCCTGCCTGCGCGCCACGTCATTCCAGCGATATTCCGGGTGGATCGTCAGTCCCGACGAGCGCACGTCCTTGTCTTCCAGGCCGAGCTTTTTAGTGACGGCGAGGAATGCCCGGGTGACGGTCAGCGCATCGGAACGCGCCTTTTCCATCTCTGCGTGCCGCGCCTCGATCGCCATGTCGACTCGCGCATGGTCCGGCGCTGCGCTGACTTCGCCGCGCCCGTCGACGGTGACGGTGCGCGGACTATCTTCCGCCGCGGCCGGGGTGGCCAGCATCAGGAATACGCTCAGAGTAGCCAGGCAAGACCGGTACATGCAGGAATCCTCCTAGAATATTTGTCGGGCATCCGGGCGGATGTCCGGGCACGGCGTAGTTGGACCGTGCCCACGGTGCTTTCGTTCGCCTGCCGCATGGGTACTTTTGCTCCGTTCGCCGAGACATTTCAACCGCCCGCTTGATTATCGCCGCGAGCGGGGCGCTAAATGGAGCCCGCACAGGGAGGGGAAATGAACGGTCGCACTGTAATTGCCGCGGTCGCGCTCGCGACGCTGGCAGGCGCCGCCCAGGGTCTGCGGGTCGTGGCCGTTGCCGACGAGCCTGTCGAGGTCGAAGTGACGGCGGAAACCTTTGGCTGCATAAGGGACATGACGCCGGTCCGGCATTTCTACGTCGACAACCTGGCGGGCGACCTCGAGGCCACGCTCGCGGTCGCCAACTCGCCGACCGGTGGCAAGTATCCGCCCGGCTCGGTCGTACAGCTGATTCCCACCGAAGTCATGGTCAAGCATGGCGAGGGGTGGAATGCCGCCACCCGGGACTGGGAATTCTTTGAACTCGAGGTATCGCGAGACGGTTCGCGGATTGTGAATCGCGGTTTTGCCGACGTCGTCAATCGATTTGGAGGCAACTGTTTTGCCTGCCACGTTCGAGCCAGGCCGGAATGGGACCTGATCTGTGAGAAGGACCACGGCTGCGATCCGGTGCCCGTGAGTGCCGAGCAGATACTCGAGCTGCAGCGTACGGATCCGCGTTGCGGGACGGCGCCGGCCGAGCAGCAGTAAAGGGGCGGTTTCAGGCGGCGGCGAAGACCCGGGCGGCGTCGAATACCGGCCCGTCAACGCACACGCGTTTCATCGCAGGTCCCTCGTCTGTCTGTACCAGCACGGCGCAGCCGGCGCAGCCACCGACCGCGCAGGCCATGTACTCCTCCAGCGAGACCTGGCAGGGCAGGCCGAAGCGAGCGGCAAGTGCCGCAACCGCCTTGAGCATCGGGGTCGGGCCGCACGAGAAAACCTCCACTTCGGCCAACGCACTGTCGTCCAGGCTCGCAAGATAGCGCTCGGCCAGGCCGGTGACGTAGCCGCGGTACGTGCCGGGAAAACCGGTGAGGCTCGCGAGTCGGCCCGCGACACCCCAGTCCTCCAGCAGCCCGAGATTCCGGTCGACATCGGCGTCGATCCAGCCGGCGGCTATTGCGGATCGTCGGAGTTCGAAGGGGAAAGGCAGCTCGGACCCCATGATGGCCAGCGGTTGCCAGTTCCCGGCATCGTTCAGCAGGGTTTCGGCGAGAAAAATCATCGGCGGGATGCCCACGCCACCGCCGATCAACAGCGTCCGCGGTCGCTTCGCGTCGGGCCTGAATCCCTTGCCGATCGGGCCCAGGGAGCTCACGCGGTCGCCGGGTTCCTTGTGGCCGAGCGAGAACAGCCCCTCCCCGACCACCTTGAACAGCACCTCGATCCAGCCCTCGTCCGCATTCGCGCGCATGATCGACAGCGGACGTCGCATCGGGATCGTATGATCGCACTGGACATGCACGAAGCTGCCCGCTGTCGCCCGGGTGGCGCACTTCGGCGAACGCAGGCGCAGGATAAACTGGCCGCCGGGATGCCTGTCGATCGAAAGGACTTCCGCGTCCTCGACGAAAATTGTGCCGCGGTGCGGCCGGGCGGGGTCGCTCATGGCCGGCTCATCGCTGTTCGCGGGCAGCCATTACCGAGGCCAGCACGGCCATCCGGACTGCGACCCCGTTGGTCACCTGCCGCGTGATCCGCGACTGCGGACCGTCGGCAAGCGATGACTCGATTTCGATACCGCGATTCATGGGGCCCGGATGCATGACGATTGCGCCCTTCGCAGCGCGTTTCATGCGCTCGTGGGTGACGCCGAAGCGGGCGTAATATTCGTCGATGCTGGGAATTCCCTCGTAGCTGCCGATACGCTCGCGCTGGATGCGCAAAGCCATCACGACGTCAGCGCCGCGCATGGCGGCGTCCAGATCGTTCGTCAGCGTCGCGCCCGGGAAGTCCGCCGGCGAAGGCGCAAAGGCGTCCGGTGACACCAGGCAGAGCTCGCCGACGGCCAGTGTGTTGAGCCCTTCAGCGGCCGACCGGGCGACGCGTGAGTGTGCGATATCGCCGACGATCACGACCTTGAGATCTTCGAAGCGTCCCTTGGCCTGGCGCATGGTCAGCAGGTCCAGTAGTCCCTGCGTCGGGTGCGAAATGTGCGCTTCGCCGCCGTTCAATACGCTGACGTGATCGTGGACGTGCCGCGCGATAAAGCTCGTAACGCCGGCTCCGGCGTCGCGAACCACGAACACATCGATCTGCATCGCCTGCAGGGAATAAATCGTGTCGAGGACGCTCTCTCCCTTCTTGCGCGAGGACATGTTGACGTCGAGATTCAGTACGTCCGCGCCTAGCCGCTTGGCGGCGAGTTCGAAGGAGGCACGCGTGCGCGTGCTGGGCTCGAAGAACAGGTTCGCGACAGTGCGGCCGCGCAGCGCGCTGCTCCGGATCACCGGCTGGTGGAGCGGGCTCAGGTAGCTCTCCGCCAGGTCCAGCAACTCGGTCAGCCCGACGCGGGAAAGCCCCTTGAGCGTCAGCAGGTGTCGCAGGCGGCCATTGGCGTCGAGTTGCAGCTCGCTGGCGTCAGGCAGTCCGGTGGCGGCGGTTTTCGGCGATGCGCTCATCGGTCGCGGATTTTACCCGCAATGACCTCCGATGTTTCGGCAATTTTCGGCCAGCCAGCGCTCGGCGATCAGGGCGGCCGCGGCGGCGTCTACCTGCTCCTTGCGTATCCGGCCGCGTCTGCCCCGGGTGCGTTCATCCCGCAGCCGGGCCTCGGCCTCGATCGAGGAATAACGTTCGTCGACCATGCTGACGGGAATTCCGAAACGGCCGAGTTCGAGCCCGAAGCGGCGCGCTTCCTCCCCCAGATCCGACGGGGAACCGTCGGCATGCGACGGCAGTCCGACGATCAGTCGGTCCGGGCGCCATTCCCGGATCCATTTCTCGAGGAGGGTCCAGTCCGGGCCGCCGGCTCCATTGCCCGCGGTTCCGACAGCCGTAGCCGAACCGGTAACGGTCTGGCCGACGGCGACGCCGATGCGCCGCCGCCCGTAGTCGAATGCCAGCAGGGTTTCGGGCCTGCCGCGCTCAGGCGTGCCCGGCATCGGTGGAGAGCAGGCGGATATCGACCCCGAGAGCGCCCGCTGCGGCGCTCCAGCGTTGCTCGAAGGGCACGTCGAACAGCAATTCCGGCGTCGCCGGCACACTGAGCCAGGAGTTGGCGAGCATCTCGGCCTCGAGCTGCCCGGCTTCCCAGCCGGCGTAGCCGAGGGCGACCAGCGTCTTCTCCGGACCGCGGCCTCCGGCCATCGCATCGAGGACGTCGCGGGACATGGTCAGCCGTATCTCGGGCGAAACCGTCATCGAGCTCTCGAAGTCCCGCCCCGGGCTGTGCAGCACGAAGCCGCGCTCGCGTCCGACCGGCCCCCCGTCGAGGACGGCCTGTGCCGCGACTTCTGCGTCAATCTCGGCAATATTCAGCTGCTGGAGCAGGACGCCAAGGTTCATGTCGGAGGGACGATTGATGATGATGCCGAGGGCGCCGTCCGCGTTATGTTCACAGACGAGGGTGACCGTGCTGCAGAAGGTCGGGTCCTGCATCCCGGGCATCGCGATAAGTAGTTGATTGCTAAACGAACCGGCCGAGCTCATGCGGACAGTATCGGCGCTGGGGGCCGAATAAACAACCGAGGCCCGCTCAGTTGAGTGCCGCGGTGGCCTGCAGGCCCTGGTTATCGAAGCGCCACTTGTAAAGGAAATTGAGTTCCGGATGGTCCGCTCGCACGGCCTCGGGGAAGGGTTCGAACGGCGCCGCCCGCTGCAGGATGTTCAGGGCAGCCTGGTCGATGAGCCGCGAGCCGGAAGAGCGGCGGATGACGACGCTCGCGAGCTGCCCGGCCGCATCGATGGTCACCTCGAGCGTCGGGCTGCCGCTCAGACCCTGCAGGGCCGCCTGTTCCGGCAGGTACCGCGTGCCGATCGACTCGATCTTCCGCTTCCACCGGTCGACGTATCCCGCTATCTGGGATTCCTTGGTATCTGCGCTGATGACGATCGGCTGGCGATTCCGGTCGCGCACAAGGAAATTGGCGCGTAGTTCCTGCGGCAACGGCAGCGTCGTCTCGGCACCGGATTCCAGCAGCGCGGCTTTCGCCTCTTCCGGTGCCGGATCGAGCCGACGCTCGTTGTAGATCTTGTCGCGCTGGGTCGCGAACGCGGCAAGGATTTCGTCGGTCGACCGGTCCTGCACGAAAACGTCGTCGGGGGCGTTGCCGTCCTCGACGCCGGCGCTGTCTACCGGAACGCTGCTCTCGAGCGGGGCGCCGGGGCGGGTTTCCAGATCCGTGTTGCCGCTGCCACGCTGGCTGGCCTGCGCCAGGTAGGCCGCCGGGTCTTCGCGGTCGAAACTCCGGTCCGGGTCGGCGACGATCGTGACTTCGAGCGAGACAGCCTCCGAGGCCAGCCCGTCGAGTGCCGCGTTGAAGGTCACCCCGATAATCAGGATGCCGTGCACGAGGGCCGCGAGAAACAGCATCGGCGGCAGGCGGTCGGGTACGGGTCCCGGCGTCAGTTCGACGATGCCCGACGGAGTCCCTCCGGGCGCAGCAATTGTGTCCAGATCAGCCATAGTGCCGGAGTACGACTCCCGGATTCAGGTGCCCAAGCCTTGCTTCCGTGTCCAGTTTACGCGCCTCGCCAGGCCCGAAGTGAGACGCAGTTCACCTGACGAATCAATAAGAAGCGCGAACTTTATGCCCAATTGCTCACAAGTTTGGTCAAAATCGGCTGCGCCTGCAACTACCAGCGCGGTCGCGGCGGCGTCCGCCAGCTCCGGGTCCTCGTGCACGACCGTCACGGCCGCGGTTTCGCTGACCGGGTAGCCGCTGGACGGGTCGAGGATATGAGCGTAGCGGCGCCCCTCGAATTCGAAGAAGCGCTCGTAATCGCCGGAGCTGACCACCGCTTCTCCCGGGGCGGCCTCGATCCAGCCGACGATGCCCGGCTCGCGGGGCGCCCTGATGCCGATGCGCGCGGCACGACCGTGCACGACACCCAGCACCAGCAGGTCGCCCCCGATGTCGATGACGGCGTTCGAGATCCCGTGGGATTCGAGGATCCGGGCGCTGCGGTCGAGCAGCGCACCCTTCGCGATCCCGCCGAGATCGAGCATCACGGCGGCTGAGCGGCTTCCGAGTCGGTCGGCCTGCCAGGCAAGGCTCATCCCCGACGGGCGCTCGGCCATGACCGCCTCGATCGCCGAGTCCGGCGGCGGGCGCCAGCTCTCGCGATCCAGTTCGTTGAAACCCCAGAGCTCGGTCAGCCGGCCGATCGCGGGATTGAATCGACCGCCTGTGCGAGCCTCGAGTTCGACAGCGCGCCGAAGCAGGTCGGCGAGATCCGGGCTGACGTCGATCGTCTGTCCGTCCGCGAGCGCCGCGTTGATGCGCATGAGTTCGCCGGGGTCACCGCCGTCCGGCTTGGGCCACGGGTACCAGTCCCGGTCGATACGCCGATAGTCGGCCTGAAGTTCGCTCATCGCGGCCGTGTAGTCCGCTCGGCGCGCGTCATAGACACTGAGTGTGACCAGTGTGCCGAAAGCATAGGACTGCTGCTCGAAATCCTGGCGCGCGTCGCACCCGAGGGCCAGGCTGGCGACCGACAGCAGGATCAGGCGCGCGCGGCGGCCCGCGGCCAGCCCGTCAACCCAGCTTCTTGTCGATTGCATCGAACAACAGGCCCGCGATATTCAGCTTGAACATCTTGTCTAGTTCGCGTATGCCGGTGGGGCTGGTCGAATTGACTTCGGTCAGGTAGTCGCCGATGACGTCGATGCCGCAGAACAGGACGCCGTTTTCGCTCAGAACCGGGCCGACGCGTTCGCAGATGTGCCGGTCCCTCGCGCTCAGCTCGCGGCCTTCGCCGACAGCCCCCATCACCAGGTTGCCGCGCCCGTCATCTCCTGCCGGGACCCGGGCGAGCGCGCAGGGCACGGCCGTGCCGTCCACGATCAGGATGCGTTTGTCGCCGCTCTTGATTTCCGGGATGAATACCTGGGCCATGGCGAAGCGCCGCCCATGGTCGGTCAGCGTTTCTATGATGACATTCGTGTTGCTGTCGCCATGCCGCGCGATGAATATCGACCGCCCGCCCATGCCGTCCAGAGGTTTGACGACGACGGTCCTGTGCTCGGACACGAAGCGCTTCATTTCTGCCATGGATCGCGTCACGAGCGTCAGCGGCGTGCAGTCGGAAAACCACGCCGTGAACACTTTTTCGTTCATGTCCCGCAGCGCCCTGGGCTTGTTGACCACCAGTGCCCCGGCGAGCTCCGCTCGTTCGAGAATGTAGGTCGTATAGATATATTCCATGTCGAACGGGGGGTCCTTGCGCATCAGGATGACGTCGAGTTCGCCGAGGCGCAGCTCCTTTTCGTCGCCCTTCTCGTACCAGCGCTCCAGGTCGTCCTGAACGCGCAGCAGGCGCGCTCGCCCGATGGCCTCGCCGCCGATCAGTCGCAGATCGTGCTGCAACATGTAATGGATCTCGTAGCCGCGGCGCTGGGCCTCCAGCATCATCGCGAGCGAGCTGTCTTTCTTGGGTGTTATCGACTCGATCGGATCCATGACGATGCCGAGTCGGCGTTGGTCGTTTGCCATAGGGTCGGGGTCCCGCTCGATTTGAGTGACAGCGACGTGAGGCGGTCGCGAGTTGGCCGTAACTATACCGTGGCATCCGTTGCGGCAGTACTACGCAGCGCCGTCGGGACGCGTCGTGGCAGGGCCCGATGTCGACCTCCGCCGACCCGGCAAAATGCCCGGAATCTCAATAAAAATCAGCCGACTCGACCATGCCGGCCGTGCTGTGGGGCGCGTCGTAGCGGCGATTTGGTCAATATGGTACAAGACAGCCTTCTGCGGCTGGATATTATGGAAACTGCATCCGGAAACGCCGCAATCGGGGACCGCTGCCCGGGCTCGGGGCCGCGTATCGGGCGAGGAAAATCGGTGGCAAGTAACGCAGCGCGCAGTCTGAACGGACTCAAGATCCTGGTCGTGGACGACAGCAAGACGATTCGGCGCACCGCCGAGACGCTGCTGACAAAAGAGGGTTGCCAGGTTTTCACCGCAATCGACGGCTTCGATGCGCTGTCCAAGATCGCAGACCACCAGCCGGACCTGATCTTCGTCGACATCATGATGCCGAGGCTGGACGGATACCAGACCTGCTCTCTCATAAAACACAACAAGACCTTCAAGGATACCCCCGTGATCATGCTGTCGAGCAAGGACGGCCTCTTCGACCGGGCGCGTGGCCGCATCGTCGGCTCCGAACAGTACCTGACGAAGCCGTTTACGAAAGACGAACTCCTCAACGCGATTGCAAAGCAAGTCAACTAGGGATTGCAAGCATGGCTGTGGTTCTCATCATCGATGACTCTCCGACCGAACTGCACCTGTTCCAGAACATGCTGGAAAAGAGCGGCTTCGGTACGCTGGTCGCCGATAATGGCGAAGACGGTATACGGCAAGCCCGGAAAGCCCTGCCCGACTGCATTCTCATGGATGTCGTCATGCCGGGCATGAATGGCTTCCAGGCAACGCGCAAGCTGACGAAAGATCCGGCTACCGCGAGGATCCCTGTCATCATGGTGACCACCAAGGATCAGGAAACCGACAAGATCTGGGGGATGCGCCAGGGTGCCGTCGACTATATCGTCAAGCCGGTGACTGCGAAGGATCTGGTCGCCAAGATCAACGCAGTGATGGCAGGCTGAATGGGCGCGGTGGCCGAGCTGGAAGCGCTCATCGAGCAGCCGTTCGAGTTGCTCCAGGAAATGGAGCGCCGTAGCCGCGCCGCGCTGGCCGGCAAAGCCGGTGGCGACCTGCAATCGGAATGGGTCGGAATCGGGTTCCGGATCGGCCAGGAAAACTTCGTCGCCGACCGCAACCAGGTCCGCGAAGTGTTGATGCTCCCGGATGCAACGACACGCGTGCCGGGCACGAAGCGCTGGGTACTCGGGATCGCCAATTTGCGAGGTCATCTATTGCCGCTGATCGACGTCAAGCTGCTGCTGGGCGGCGGGCGAACCACATTGCGGCGCACGACTCGCGTCATATCGGTCAACCACCGTGAGATACCCGCCGGCCTTATCGTCGACGAGGTGCTGGGGTTCCGCCGGTTTACCGACAGCGATTTCAGCGAAACCTGGCCCGAGACCGCGGTCCGCTGCGATACGTTCCTGAAAGGCGCGTACCGCCGCGGAAACGATGTCTGGCCGATTTTCGGGCTGCGCGAATTTGTCGAAAGCAGCACATTCTTACAGGCCGCCGCCGACTGACGGCGAGGTCCCGAACAACCATTGAAGCGTCGCGAAATCATGGCTACCAAACAACAAACATCCTCTGCGTTCAAGACGGCTGCGGCAGTGCTGGCTGTGTTGCTGATCGTTGCGGCCGGCCTCGTCTACCTGCAGGGCACGGCAGGCGGTACGGCGCAGTCCCCCGCACTGGCGGCCCTGTCGCAGGGGATCCCGTTGCACGCTGCAAGCGCAATAACCACCGGACAGGACGGCTTCGATCGGCTCGCGCAGGACCTGGAGGAACTGCGGTCGGAGCGGCGTCGGGCGAGCCTTCCCGGCAGCCGATCGGACTGGGATGCCCTCGAGCGGCATGCGTCAGCGCTGCTCGAGCGGCGTGCATCGCTGCAGGCGGTCGCGGCTGCCACCCGCGAGCTCGGCTCGAGTTTGCCGGGTCTTCTCGCCGCGGCGGACGAACTGATGGGCGCCTCGGGCGCGACGTCAATCATCCAGCAGTTCCAGCAACGCGCGCTGTCGTTGCAGCAGGCGCTGCAGGCGCTGGCCATGAGCGCCGATCCACGCCAGGCTGCGGCCGCCATTGCGGCGGACCTGGCTTTTCTCCGGCAGGTTACCGACGGGCTTGCCGGCGAAACCACGCCGCTGGACATTGCCCCGGTCGACGAAACGACCCGGGAGGTAACCCTGGTACCAATGGCGAGCGACCTGGCGATAGTTGAAGAGCGCGTCAACGAAGCGCTGGGTCGCGTCGACGGTATCGGGAACGTCGCCGCAGACCTCGGAGGGTTGAACAGTGCCGCGGCGGCGCTGTACGGAAGTTCGTTCGGTGCCGGTGCGGGGTCGGCGCTGCCCGCCTTGCTCGCCGCGCCGATCATCCCGGTCGGGCTGCTCGTCATAGCACTCCTGATCGTCGGTATCCTGTTCGCCCTGCACACGCGGATGGCCGTATTCGAACAGACGGCGCGTGTTCAGGCTGAGCAGAACGACAGGAACCAGCAGGCCATCCTGCGATTGCTGGATGAACTCGGAAGTCTCGCCGACGGCGACCTGACCGTCGAGGCGACGGTGACGGAGGACATTACCGGCGCGATCGCCGATTCGATCAATTATGCGATCGAGAAGCTGCGCGAACTCGTCGCGACGATCAACGAGACGGCGATCATGGTCGATTCCGCTGCAAAGCAAACGGAGAACACGGCGGCGCACATGGCGAAAGCCGCGGATCACCAGAAACGCGAAATCAGTGCCGCGAGCGAATCGATCGTCTCGATGGCGTCGTCGATCGAGGAGGTGTCCGGTAACGCCGAACGCTCCTCCGATGTCGCACGCCATTCCGTTGAAGTCGCGCACAAGGGCGGGGAAGCGGTCCGGCGCACGATCGACGGCATGAATACGATCCGGGAAACGATTCAGGACACGTCAAAGCGCATCAAGCGGCTCGGCGAAAGCTCGCAGGAGATCGGCAACATCGTCGAGCTGATCAACGATATCGCGGAGCAGACAAACATTCTCGCTCTGAATGCGTCGATCCAGGCCTCGATGGCAGGAGAAGCCGGTCGTGGTTTCGCCGTTGTCGCGGACGAAGTGCAGCGGCTCGCCGAGCGTTCGACGAATGCCACGAAGCAGATCGAGGTCCTCGTCCGGACGATCCAAGCGGATACGAACGAGGCCGTCGTCTCGATGGAGCGAAGCACAACGGACGTCGTCGGCGGAGCGCTGCTGGCGGAAAACGCCGGCGCTGCGCTGGACGAGATCGAGCAGGTTTCCAATCAGATCGCAAGTCTCGTGCAAAATATCTCCGAATCTGCGCGTCAACAGGCGAAAGCGGCAGCGGATGTAACGCGGCGCACGACCCGGTTGAAGGAATTTAGTGACCAGACCGGCAAGGCCACGACGGCGACCGCTGCGTCGATATCGAAGCTGTCCGTGCTTGCCTCACAGCTCAGGCAGACCGTTGCCGGCTTCACGCTGCCGAGTGCTGCTTTGCAGACGAGTGCGCTCGTGGGGCGGCGCAATGGCGCGACTCCTGTCCGCGCCGTCGGGGGCAAGGCCGCGAGCTGAAGCAGATGACCGGAGATACGGGCATCCAAGAGGAGCAACGCGCGAACGAGGCCGCTATGGCCGCCGAGAGCGCGCTGGCGATCGTCAGCCAGGAGTTGCTGGAGACGCTCCGCGGTGCGCACCTCGCGCTCGAAGACTGCGTAGATGGTCGCGGTGGATCCGCATCGCTGGTGCGCTGCGGCCAGCTCTTGCACCAGGCCTGCGGCGCACTGCGCATCACCGAAACCTACGGCGCCGCGCTGATGGCCGAAGAGATGGAGGCCGTCTGCAGTTACCTGGCCAACCTGCGTGCCGGTAAGGGGCGGGAAGACGGCCTGGATGCGCTGACGCGGGCCATGGTGCAATTGCCTATTTATATAGAGAGATTGCTGGGCGGCGGCCGCGACATCGCGCTCGTGCTGCTGCCTATCCTTAACGACTTGCGCGCCGCCCGAGGCAAACCGTTGCTCTCGGAGGGCACGCTACTTCTGTTGAACCTGTCGCCGTCCGCGAAGCCGATGCGGGAAGGCGCACAGCCGAAGAGCGGCGAAGACCCGGTACATGTTGCCCGCAAGCTCCGGCCGAAATTCCAGCTCGCGCTGCTGGGCTGGATCAAGGGTGGCGATAGTCCGAGGCACCTGAAGACCCTGTCGGACGTGAGCGCCGCGCTGGAGGCGTCGTCCACGCGCGACGACATGCGGCAGCTGTGGTGGGTGGTCGGCGGCGTGCTGGAGTCCCTTCAGAACGGGGGCCTCGAGACCTCGGTAGCCGTCAAGCGCCTGCTCGGTCAGGCGGACCGGCAACTCAAGCTGACGATAGACGAGGGCATACAGGCGTACGACGTGCATCCCGTCACCGACCTGTTGAATAACCTGCTCTACTACGTGGCGCGCTCGAGCAACGCCGGTCCACGTATCAGCGAGATCCGGGCGGCCTTCAATCTCGCCGAACTGCTGCCGGGCGACGAGCAGGTGGAGCACGCGCGCGAAAGCCTTGCGGCGCCCAGCATCAAGCTGATGCAGACTGTCGCTGCGGCGATCAAGGAGGATCTCGGGCGGGTAAAGGACGTCCTCGATATTTTCGTCCGCACCGGCATGAACAAGGCATCGGAGCTCGTACCTCAGCTCGAGCTCCTGAAGAAGATCAGCGACACGCTCGGCGTACTGGGTCTGGGCCGGCTACGTGGCGATGTCGAGGGAGAAATCGACCGGCTGCGAGACGTGGTTGCGCGCGGCGGTGTCGCCAGGGAGCAGACGATACTCGAGATTGCCTCGACGCTGCTCCGTGTCGAGGACCGACTCGACCAGCAACTGATGCGGCTCGCCGTTCCGCAGGAGCAGTCGGCCGAAGCCGATGCCGGCATGACGGACGAGGAGGACGCAGAGTACAGAAAGGTTGCCGAGGCCGTGATGCGCGAAAGCATCATCAACCTGGCACGCATAAAGGAGACCTTCAGCCAGGCGATGACGTCTTCCGGCGATTCAGCCGGCATCGACAGCGTTCCCGGCCTGCTCCGGGGAATGAAGTCCGCGTTGCTGATGCTGGGCAAGACACGGGCCATGGAAGTCGTCGATCGTGTCGGCGAGCTTTTGGTGCTTGCGCTCGCGGGCTCCGGGCCGTCGCGACTGACGCACAAGGAAACGGATCGGCTGGCCGACGCGATCGTCAGCATCGAGTATTACATGGAGACGGTCAAAGCGGGACGCAAGGAACCGTGGTACATGCTGGACAATGCCGAGGCCTGTCTGGCGGTCCTGCAGGACACGATTCAGCGTCTGCGCAAAGACAAAGCCGCGGATGCGAAGGGAGCGGTCGCTGCTCCACCGTCGCCCCGGCCTGGGCCTGACGAGGTGCCGGTTACGCCAGACCAGGCGCGCGCGACGCGCGTGATGGCTGTGCCGGTGATGGCCGGCGGTGCGGAGCATATCGACCCGGAATTACTCGAACTTTTCATCGAGGAAGCGAAAGAAGAGATCGCGACGATTCGTCGCAACCTGCCGCACTGGGCCGAAAGCCCCGACGACATGGAAGCGCTGATTACGGTGCGGCGTTCCTTTCACACGCTCAAGGGCAGCGGCCGGATGGTCGGCGCCGAACGCATCGGGGAATATTGCTGGAGTATCGAGAATCTCCTCAACAAGCTGATCAATAGCACGCTCACACGCACACCGCCGATGGTGAAATTCATTGTCGACGCCGGTGAAGTCGTTCCCGAGCTCGTAGAGCAGCTCGAAGTCGGCACCGAGCCGATCACAGACATAGCCCTGATGACGGCGCGCGCGAATGCGTTCGCGGACGGCGATCCGAATGCTGATGTCCTGACGATCGAACCGGCCGAGGGAGGGCGGGCGGATGAGGCCGCGGAGCCGGGTCTGGAAATGGACCCGGTGCTCCTCGACATCTTCGCCAAGGAAACTGCAGGTCACCTGAAAGTTATCGCCGAGTTCCTCGAGGCCTGCAAGGGTCACCGGCCGCCCTTCCCCGTGACGGACAAGCTGTACCGGGCCTGTCATACGCTGCACGGCAGCGCCAATATGGCCAACGTCGAACGTGGCGTCGCGGTGGCCGGCGCTCTCAACCGATTCGTCCGACGCGTATACGATTACAAGACCGGTTTTCAGCAGTCCGGTGTCGACGCGCTGAAAGCCTGTGCGAAGGCTATCGCAACCATCGTTGGGGATATCAACAAGTCCGATCGCAATCGTTCGGATTTTGCGCTGCTGATAGATCATGTGGGGAGACTCACGAATGCGGTACGCGCGCCCGAGCTTACGCACGAGGCCAGGGACGAGCGCGCTGCACCGAAACCGGCGCCGACGCCGGCGCCCGCGTTACGGCCGGCCGAAGAGGCCGATTACGACGCGGAGATCGCCTCGATCTTCTCCGAGGAGGCGTCGGAGCTCCTGGAGTCCGCCGACCGGGCCCTGGCGAACTGGAGCAAGAACAAGGCTTCGCGCGAGCACCTCGAGGAACTGAAGCGTCATCTGCATACGCTGAAGGGCGGTGCGCGCATGGCCGGTATAGGCGCGATGGGCAATCTGAGCCACGAACTGGAGACTCTGCTGATTGGCGTCGACGACGGCAGGATATCGGTGACGCCGCAGATCGACGAGCTGCTACAGCAAAGCATCGACGAGTTGCACCGAATGCGCGACCACGTGACAGCCGGCAAGCGCGTCGGCAGTGCGGTCGGGCTGGAGGATCGCATACGCGCAATCGGCACGGGCGGCGACAAGGCGCGCGAAGTCCTCAGGGAGATCGAGGCTTCACGGAGGGAGTCGGCGCGCAAGAAAGAGACGTCGGACACCGTGGCGGTGCAGTTTTCGATCGAGCCCGAGGACAGCGTCAGCATGGTGATACTCGATTCGCCGCTCGACGACAAGGCCGAACTGGCGCGGTTCCGGACAGACCAGGAAGGCACCAAGGTGCCGGCCGAGCCCGTTGGTCGCGCAAAACAGGCGCCGCCCGCTGCGGCTCCCGAGGCTCCGGAAAAACTGCAGCTTGCTCCGCCGCCGGCGCCTGCCCAGCCGCCTCGTGCAGCGGGGCCGGTGACGCCGCCTCGACCCGCGCCCGTGGCGCCGCCGACTCGACCCGGCGTCGAAACACAGCCGGCCGCGCCGTCCGGCCCGCCGATGCCGCCGGTCCCCGCGGCTCGTCCCGCGGCGGCGAGCGCGACGCCACCCCGCCAGGCGGCGGATCAGCGCCAGGAATTCGCGCGCATCGATGCCGACCTGCTCGAAGACATGCTGAATGCCGCCGGCGAAATCAGCATTTATCACTCGCGCCTGAACCAACAGATCAGTTCGATCGACTTCCATCTCGAAGAGCTGGAGCAGACGGTCGCCCGTCTCCGGGACCAGCTGCGCAAGCTCGAAATGGAGACAGAGGCGCAGATCATGCATGGCCACCAGGATACGATGGTGGCGCGGGACTTCGATCCGCTCGAGATGGATCGTTACTCGAATATTCAGCAGCTGTCGCGCGCACTGGCCGAATCGGCGAACGACATGGGCAGCCTGAAGGACGTACTACAGTCGCTGACCTCCGAGGCGGATTCGTTGCTGGTTCAGCAGTCTCGTGTAACTGCCGAGCTGCAGAACGGGTTGATGCGCACGCGCATGGTGCCGTTCCAGCGCCACGTGCCCAGGTTGACGCGGCTCGTGCGCCAGGTCGCGCAGGAGGTCGGCAAACGCGCCGAACTCGCCGTCGAAGGCGCCGCCGGCGAACTCGACCGGCAGGTGCTCGACAAGATGCTGCCAGCCTTCGAGCACATGATGCGCAACGCGGTCATTCATGGAATTGAAGCTCCCGAGAAGCGCCTGGCAACGGGCAAGCCGGCAACCGGCCGGATCACGATCCGCCTGCATCGCGAAGGCGCCGAAATGGTCATCGACGTTGCCGATGATGGCGCCGGTCTCGACGTCAAGGCGATTCGCCGTAAAGCTTACGAGCAGGAGCTGCTGAAACCCGACGCGAAGATTACCGATGCCCAGATAATGGAGCTGGTACTGACCCCCGGCTTCAGCACCGCGGAAAAGGTGACCCAGTCGGCAGGTCGTGGCGTCGGCATGGACGTGGTCGCGAATGACGTCAAGCAGCTCGGTGGTTCGCTGCAGATCTCCTCGGTCACTGGTCAGGGCACAAACTTCCGCGTCCGCCTGCCGTTCACGCTGGCGATTACGCAGGCGCTGATCGTTCGTACCGGGGACGAGGTTTATGCGCTGCCGCTGCCGACTATCGAGGGCGTCGTCCGCGTTGGACGCGCCGCGCTGGAAACGCTGCTCAGCAAGAGTGAGCCGAGCTACGAGTATGGCGAACAGTCGTACCGGTTTCGACATCTCGGCATGTACCTGGGCGGGCCATCGGCGCAGCTGCCGGAGGAAGACGCCCACGTGCCTGTGATCCTTGTGCGTGCGGGCGATTACTCCGCCGCATTGCTGATCGACGAACTCCTGGCAAGCCAGGAAATAGTCGTCAAGGCGGTGGGCCCGCAACTAGCGGCCGTGCGCGGGATTTCCGGGGCCACGATCCTCGGCGACGGTCGAGTGGTCCTGATCCTGGATATCGGTGCGCTGGTGCGGGCAGGTGCACCAGTGGTCGAGCTGAAGAGTGCGGCTCCGGTCCCTGCCGACCAGCGGCCGCTGGCACTCGTAGTAGACGACTCGATTACCGTGCGCCGCGTCATGGAGCGTTTCCTGGAGCGCAATGGCCTGCGCGTCGTGACGGCGAAGGACGGCCTCGATGCGATCAGCGTACTGCAGGATCATAAACCCGACATCATCCTGCTCGACATCGAAATGCCGCGCATGGATGGTTACGAGTTCGCGACGCATGTCCGAAACGATGACCGGGTATCCGATGTGCCGATCATCATGATTACGTCACGGGTAGGCGACAAGCATCGCGCCCGTGCTATCGAGATAGGCGTCAACGACTACCTCGGCAAACCCTACCAGGATTCGCAGCTGCTCGAAGCGATTGCACGCCTGCTCGAAGAGCGGGGGATAAGCTTGTCGTGAGTGCGAGCGCCGAAGAACTCTACAGTCTGCTGGTCCCCCTGATCGAGGAGCGCCTGATCGTGCCCAGGGCCTGCGTTGCGGAAGTGATCCGCTTCAGCAAGCCCGAACGCCGGGAGGGTAGCGGTGACTGGATGCTGGGGACGATCACCTGGAATGGACGGGAGCTGCCGATCGTCGCCTTCGAGGGAGCGATCGGCAAGGATATTCCCGCCGTGACGGGCCGGACGCGCGTGGTCGTTTTCTATGCAAGCGGCGGCAAGCTCAAGTCCGGATACTTTGGCGTAGTAACGCAGGGATTCCCGCAGCTCGTCCGCGTCAATCGTGAAGTCCTCAAATTGCATGCGGCGAAAGCTTGGCCGGACGACGCACCGGTCCTCTGCCAGGTAAAAATGATCAACGAGTATCCGTTGATTCCGCACCTGGAAAAGCTCGAGTCGATGATCGAAAACGAGCTGATTCAGGCCTGAAAATCGCCCCACCGCGACTGCAGCATCGCGATCGCCGCCAGGGCGGCGGTTTCGGTCCGCAGGATGCGAGGGCCCATTCGCAACGAAGCGAAGCCCATGTTGCGGGCGAGTTCGCGTTCATCGTCCGATAGCCCGCCTTCGGGACCGATCAGCAGGTCGACGGAAGCAGGCGCGTCGACCTGCGCCAGGTCGATTCCGGGCGCCGGATGCAGCAGCAGCCGCAGGCCGGCGGCCGATGGTTCCTGCAGAAAATCCGCGAGCGGGCGCGGCTCGTCGATGGCCGGCAGCCGGTTTCTGCCGCATTGTTCGCAGGCGCTTTGCGCGATGCGGTTCCAGTGCTCCTGCCGACGGCTGGCGCGCTCGGCATCGAGTCGCACCACCGAATGCGCCGTAAGCACGGGCGAAATCCGCCGGATACCCAGCTCCGTTGCCTTCTGCACTACCAGGTCCATACGCTCGCCCCGGGAGACGCCCTGGATCAGGCGAATGTCGAGCGGGGACTCGAGATCGCGGCACACGGCGTCGCCGGGCAGCAGATCGGCGCGTTGTTTGCCAATATCGGTGACGGTCGCCGGAAATTCCACGCCGCTGTTGTCGAACAGCGCGACCTCGTCTCCCTGTCGGAGCCGCAGGACCCGAACCAGGTAGTGTGCCGTTTCGCCTTCGATACGCAGGCTTCGGCCGGCTATAACGGGCTGCGCTATGTACAGGCGGTGACGGGCCATGGGTCTTCTTTTCCGGGCAACGGTAGCGCCGCCATTTAGCATTGATCAGAATAGCAATGTCAAAAGGCCGGGACTAATCCGGATCTGATATGCAAAAAATGGAAGAACCGTTCTTCGAAGTAACTCCGGGTGACGGCATGATCCGCCCGGCCCGGCAGGTCCGGTCGCCGAACCAGGATGACCGGCCAGGTGGATGCGAGCCGGAACTCGTGGTCGTCCACGGCATCAGTCTGCCGCCGGGAGAATTCGGTGGGCCCTGGATCGAGCAGCTGTTCACGAATCGCCTCGACTGGGCGGCCCACGGTTATTTCGAAGGAATCCGTAGCCTGGAAGTATCCGCGCACCTGCTGATACGACGTGACGGCGAACTCATCCAGTTCGTGCCATTCACCCGGCGAGCCTGGCACGCGGGGCATTCTGTTTTTCGGGGACGCAGCCGCTGCAATGACTATTCCATCGGGATCGAACTCGAAGGCTCGGACGATACCCCGTACGCCGCCGAGCAATATCGCGTTCTGGTCTCGGTGCTGCATGCACTCAGGTCCGCGTATCCCGGCCTGGATGCACGGCACGTCGCGGCCCATAGCGACATAGCGCCCGGCCGAAAATCGGATCCCGGTCCTGCTTTCGACTGGTTCCGGCTGTATGATGGCCTTTCGCAGAGGCACCGGGAATCCGACCCGAACGAGACCGCATGAACCTGATTGCGTTATTGATCGGCCTGTTCGTCGAGCGACTTGCGACGCAGCTCTTTCACCTGCGCCAGCTCCGCTGGCTGGACAGAGTCATAGACGCGGGTTTCCGCCAGGCCGATCGCTTTCGCAGCTGGCCGGCACTGATACCGCTGACCGTCCTGGCTATACTCCTTGTGCTGCCTCTCGCCGTCGTGATCGTGGCGCTTGGCGATACGCTGTACGGGTTCCCGTACCTGATCCTGGCGGTCGTTGTACTGTTCTTCTCGCTCGGTCCCAAGGACATCGGCGAACAGGTACACGAGTACTGCAAGGCCGTCAGCGCAGACGATCCAGAGAGAATTCACAAGACAGCCAGGTCGCTGCTGGAGAAGGACGTGCCAGACGATCCGCGGGAGCGATCGCGCCAGGTCGAGGCAGCTGTTTGCGTGCAGGCTAATAACCGACTGTTCGCCGTCATCTTCTGGTTCGTCCTGCTCGGACCGCTCGGTGCCTGGGCGTATCGCGTGACGGACCTGATACGCCGACGAGCGGTATTCATTGCGTCGCGAGACGATGCAACGGAAGCCGTAGCGGCCGACGTGGCCGAGGCAGCCGGCAACCTGCATGCCTGGCTGGCGTGGATCCCGGCGCGGCTGACTGCGTTCGGATATGCCTTGGCTGGGAGTTTCGACGGCGCAATTTCGGCGCTGCGATCGAACGATCGCTCGAAGGGCGCCACCACGGGCGAACGGAACGAAATGTTGCTCGCAAGGGCCGGGCTCGCCGCGCTGGCCCTATCCGACGAGGAAGGAGAATCAGCCTCCGAGCGCGGCGTAAGGGGTGCGATGGCTGCCAACGGCCTCGTGCTTCGGCTGCTCGGAATCTGGGCGCTTGCCATAGCGCTGATGACGTTGTCCGGCCTGTCGCTGTGAGCCTGCTCCGCGCCGCTGCGTTGCTGCTGGTCGGCACGCTGTGCGGTGCGTGCGATCAAGGCGCCGAACCGCGTTCGGACTCATGCTCGTCCGCGGTCGCGACGCGCATCGTAACGTTGGCGCCTCACCTGGCTGAGCTCGTGCACGTCGCTGGAGCCGGAGACCAACTCGTCGGCGTCAGCGCATTCAGCAACTATCCGGAGCCGGTGACCAGGCTGCCGCTGGTCGGCGATGCCTTCATGATCGACCAGGAGAGGCTGGCCCTGCTCGAACCCGACCTGCTGCTGGCTTGGGAAAGCGGCACACCGGCGCACGCGGTCGACGAGCTGAGGGCGCGCGGATATTGCGTCGAGGTAATCCCTACCCGCGGACTCGCCGACGTTGGCAGAGCGCTCGAGCGGATTGGTGCGCTGACCGGCCACGAGTCGGTGGCCCAGGCTGCGGCGCGGCATTTTTCCGACGGGCTTGCGGCGCTGCGCGCGAGGCATGTCGACGACGAGCCCGTCTCGGTCTTCTACCAGATCTCGGTGCAGCCGCTGTATACGGTCAATGCGAATCATTACGTGAGCGAGCTGATCGAGCTGTGCGGCGGCCAGAACATATTCGGCGACCTCGACGAGCTGGCGCCGCTGGTCGGCGAAGAGTCCGTGCTGGCGCGCAACCCGGAGGTTCTGCTCGCGGGCAGCGCGGAAATGGACGGCGCGTCGTTCGAGGTCTGGTCACGCTGGCCCGGGCTTGCCGCAAACGCGCTCGGCAATCAATTCGAGATACCGGCAGACCTGCTGGCCCGGGCGACGCCACGCCTGCTTGCTGCGGGCGACGCGATCTGTGCGGCTCTGGCGACGGCGCGCGAGCGACGCGCCTCGGCAAGGGCAAGTGAGGCGCCACGATGAAGAACGGCATACGTCGGGCGGGGACGCGTGACTGGCCCCGGGTGCGGGAATTGCTGGTGCTGGCGGAGTTGCCGGTAAACGACCTTGCCGCGGAACGGATGGGCGACTTCCTCGTGTGGGTCGGCGGCGACGGGTCGCCAGGCGCTGCAATCGGCCTCGAACGTTACGGCGAGGTCGCGCTACTGCGATCGCTCGTGGTCGCGCAGGCAAGTCGCGGGGCAGGCTTGGGATCCAGGCTTGTCGCCGAGTTGGAGGATGTCGCGCGGACCGACGGCCTGCACGAGCTCTGGCTGCTGACCAATGATGCGGATGGTTTCTTCGCGAAGCTCGGATACCGGGTGGTGAATCGCGCAGACGCACCGAAAGCCGTACAGGGCAGCCCGGAATTCAGTTCGATCTGCCCCGCGTCGGCGATCCTGATGATGAAAAAACTGGCCTGAGGCCCCGTTACCGTCAGCCGCGTTCGCGATCCCAGACGACTTCTGCGCCGAACTCGGCCCGGGCCGCCTGCCGAGCGATGACGAACAGCAGGTCGGACAGACGGTTGAGGTAGCGCACGACTTCGTCCCGCACCGTTTCGTTGCGGGCGAGCGCTACGACCCTGCGTTCCGCGCGGCGCACGATCGTCCGAGCCAGGTGACAGGCAGCCGCCGCGGGGCCGCCGCCGGGCAGGATAAAGTCTTTCAGCGGCGGCAGGTCGCGGTTGAAGTCATCCAGCTCGCGCTCGAGGCGCTCGACGAATTGCGCTTCGATCGCAACGTGGCCCGGGATGCAGAGTTCTCCGCCCAGTTCGAACAGGTCGTGCTGGACTCCTGTAAGGCAGGCGCGATAGCCCTCCGGCAGCGTCGGGCATGCCAGCACGACGCCGATTGCGCTGTTTGCCTCGTCGACGGTGCCGTAGGCCTCGACGCGCAGGCTATCCTTCGGCACACGGCTGCCGTCCCCGAGTCCCGTCGTGCCGTCGTCACCCGTGCGGGTGTAGATCTTGCTCAGTCGATGTCCCATAGTTCTCGCCCGTTTGTCGTTGCCTACTGCCAGCGGTACTTCAGTTCAGCGTAGGCGCTGCGGCCCTGCATGCGAAAATTCGCTGCTGTTTCGTATTCGCGGTCGAATATGTTTTCGAGCCTGAGGTTCACCTGCCAGTTGGAGCCGAATGCGAGCTGGCCGGTCAGATTCGCCAGCACGTATCCTGGCAGCTTGACTCCGAATTCATCCCGGTCGCCGCTCGCGAGGACCGAAATCCCGAATCGATGCGGCCCGAGGTTTTGCAGGTAGTTTATCGTCAGGCTCTCTTCCGGCCTTCTGGGCAGTCGCTGCCCGTCACTTGCATTGTCGGCTGACTGCTTCAGCAGGTCCGCTCGCAGACTGAATGTTTCGCCGGTGAACTCGTAGCCGAGTTGCGCGCCGCGGATCTCGGCCCGGCCGATGTTGCGCAGCGTGAAGTCGGCCAGGTCGAACTCGATCAGGTCATCTATATCGTGACCGTACAGCTCGAGACGAACCGATTGCCGAAGACCGATCCGGAACTCCGTGCCCAACTGCAGCTCGTCGGCCACCTCCGGGCGGAGCTCGGAATTGCCGCCGAAGCCGTAACGGTCCGTCGCGTCGGGCGCGCGAAATGCATGGCCGAGCCCGGCGCTGACAGTCCAGTTCTCCCCAATGTCGTAAGCGTACTCGGCGTTCCAGGTGAATTCGCCGCCGAACGAGTCGTAATCGGTGTAGCGGCCGGCGAAAAATGCCCGGTGCGGGCCGTGAGCAAAGTAGTCCTGGGCAAACACGGCCCGAGCGGAGGTTCCCTCGTCGAAGCCGCTGCCAAAGGAAAAGGTCGACGCATCCTCGTCGCTCAGGTATACGCCGGCGGCCAGCGCGTGCTCGCCGACTGCGTGGCTGTACTGCCAATCGAGGGTGGCCCGCTCCGAACGCACGAAATCGTCACCCTGGTTCTGGTCGATTTCATCGACGATGTAACTGAGTATCAGCTTGCTGCGGGATCGATCGCCAATTGCCGAGTCGAGCTCCAGCGCGGTGCTCGAATTGACGTAGTCCTGGTCGAGCGGCGACAGGAAGAAGTCGAGATACTCCACCGTACCGTTCGCGCGCCAGTGCCGAAGCGTCACGTCCCCTATGCCGAGACTGCGGCTGCCATAGATGTTCGCGCTCAGGTTTTCATAGCCTCGCTCGATTTCGCTGGCCGGACTGATTTCGTATCCGTCCGTTTCCTGCCAGTTGACGGTAAGTCCGAACTCGCCGTTCGCGCCCTTCATGCCGCCGCTAAGGTAGCCCGTCTGCGTACCGTAGCTGCCGCCGCCTCCGCCGACTTCGAGGTAGTCAGCGGTAGCGCGCCGCGTGATGACGTTGATGACGCCACCGATCGCATCGGTGCCATACAGCGATGAGCGACTGCCGCGCACGATTTCGACGCGCTCGATCACTTCCGGATCGATGTGCTGTATCGCCGCGCCGCCGATCGTGCCCGGATTGATCCGCACGCCATCGACGAGGATGAGCGTGTGGTTGCTCTCGGTGCCGCGCATGAAGATCGAGGTCGCCTGACCTGGCCCGCCATTCCGGCCGAGGTCGAGGCCTGCTTCGAAACGCAACAGTTCGGCAAGGTCCGTAGCGAGCGATTGCTCTATGCGGTCCCGACCTATGACCGTCACCGGCACGATCGTATCGGTCAGCGACATCGCGCTGCGCGTTGCCGTCACGACGATGACGTCGGCGGGTTCGTTATCGGAGGCAAAAAGGCAGGACGGCGCAAGCATGGCGCCGATGATGACCAGTCGTCGAAACAGCATATTTTCCCCAATGCGTGCCGCCCGCACGCGCGATCGCGTTATTGTCATGCGACTGGGTAGCAGGGTGTCCGGGCCGTTCGAATGGTTCACGCCCGACCGGGTGCCCGCCGCACCAACCGCGTGTACACCGGGCCGGTCTCCGGGCTGACGAGCGGGCAGGGTAGGCCCGGGCCATGACGCCTTCCCACGATTGCCGACTAAGGGTCTGCGGCTACGCAGTGGCTCCGGCCCGATGTTGCCGGGCGGGGGTCTTGGCTTGACTCGATCACCGTTGCGGGGGCAGCGCCGGATTACGGCCGGGTCTCGGTCGTCGCCGGCTTCCCGTTCATCCGGAAAACGCCTTTCCGGATTCACCTGGTGTGTCGGGGCGACGATAGGGCTCGCGACCGGGAGCTGTCAAGCAGGCACTTGAGTCTGGCGCAACGAGTCGCCATAGTCGCCTGTAATCCGGAGGAGTTCAGACCGTGACCGCATCCCTGCCCGCCGACGCGTCGCCTGAATTGCGCGCGGCTCTCGATGCTGCCGCCCTCGCGGCGGCTATCGCCCGCCGCTACTTTCGCGGCAATCTCGACGTCAGGACCAAGGCGGACCGGACGCCGGTCACGCAGGCAGACGTCGAATGCGAACAGGCGATTCGGCGCGCAATTCTCGACGCGTTTCCCGCGCACGGCTTTTACGGCGAGGAGACCGGCCGCAGCGGGGACGGCTCCGAGCACTTGTGGCTGGTCGACCCGATCGACGGGACCAAGGGCTTTGTACGCCAGTACCCGTTTTTCTCCACCCAGATCGCGCTGATGCGCCGCGGCGCACTGGTGCTGGGTGTATCGAGCGGGACGATGTTCGACGAGCTGGCATGGGCCGAACGCGGCAAGGGCGCCTGGCTGAACGGCGAGCGGCTCCGGGTCAGCGACATCGACGAGCTCGACAGGGCCGCGGTCTCGACAGGTAACTTGAAGTCCCTGGCATTGACCACCGAGGGCTGGTCCCGCCTGGGTGGCATAGTCGCGCGCGCCGACCGGATCCGCGGTTACGGGGATTTCTACCACTACCACCTGCTGGCGGCGGGGAAGATCGAGGCCGTGATCGAATCGGACGTAAATATCCTCGATATCGCTGCGCTCTCGGTGATCGTCACGGAGGCGGGCGGCGTATTCACGGACCTGAACGGTCAGCCGCCCGGGCTGGCAACGCGTTCCGTGCTGGCGGCGAACCCCGCGTTGCATGCAAAGCTGCTTACCGAACTGCGTAACCGGGTCGCGTAGGCGCGAGGACGTCGAGTCCCGGCCTCGAGCTTCCGGCGCCCGGATGCCCGCTCGGAAATCACATGATGGTCGGTAGCCCGGCCCGGGCGGCTCAGCGCCGGTCTGCGGCAACGAACAGCGGCCGGCCGCGCCAGCTCGTGCTTTCGATGCCGACGCGATAGAGCTCCGAAAGGCGTTCCTCGGTGAGTATTTCGTCACTCCGCCCGAACTCCCAGCGGCCGTCGCCGTGCAGCAGGAGGCAGTGGCCGGCGTAGCGTGCCGCCAGGTTGACGTCGTGCAGGCTTGCGATGACCGCGGCGCCGTCTCGCGCTTTCGCGGCGAACAGGTCGAGCACATCCAGCTGGTGCTGCGGATCCAGGTGGTTGGTCGGCTCGTCGAGCAGGAACAGGGCCGGCTCCTGTGACAGGACCTGCGCTATCGACAGGCGGCGGCGCTCGCCGCCGGACAGGGTGCCGACGTCCCGGTCTGCAAGTTCGCCGAGGTCGACGGCTTCGAGACACCGCATAGCGATGCTCCGGTCATCGGCCGACTCGAGGCGCAGTGCACCGATGTGCGGATGTCGGCCGATCAGCACGGTGTCGAACACGCTGGCGGGAAACACGTCTTCGCTGTACTGCGGCAACAGCGCGAGCCTGCGGGCGACCAGCCGCCGCGGCATCGTGGCCAGTGTTTCACCGTCGAGCCGGATTGCCCCGGTGGCCGGCCGGAGCCCGGCAAGCGTATGCAGGGAAAGCGACTTGCCGGTGCCGTTTCGACCCAGGATCGCGATGAACTGGCCGCCGGTGACGTCAAGGTCCAGGCCCTCGACGAGACGGCGCCCCGGAACGTCTATGTCGAGGCGGGAAGCGGTGAGCAGTGCGTGACGGTCGGCCGGCATCGGGCTAGCCTAGCCTGATTTCGGTCGTCGGCCAACGCGGTGCGACTCGCCGGCCAACGCGGCGCGGTTCAGCGGAGCCGGATCTCTTCGGCCGTTACCTGTCCGATGATGACGTCTTTCAGCGTTGTCGGCACCATCGCATCGAATTCCGACAGAGCGATCCGGCCGCCCATTATTTCGGCCTTGCGCTGCGGGTGTAGCGGGTTGCGGCCGGGGTCGGCGTAACCGTCGGGAAACACCGGTAATCCGCTGCCGAGTTCGTACTTGTCGGTTGCGCCGAGGGTGTGCAGGAATTCATGCGCGATGATGAAGCTGTTCGTGCCGTTGTGCTGGCGGCTTGCGTAGGCGTTGACGACGCCGACCATGCCCTTTTGCAGACCTACCGAATTTTCCAGGTGAAAGCTTTCGTCCGGCGAGTGATAGCGAACGAACATTCGCACGTCCGGCGGCGGGTCGTCCTGCTCGCTCCCGACGGAATTGGCCCACCAGCGCAACTTGAGACTCCAGACCATGATGTCGAACGTACCCGGCTCGGGGTCGATCGCTGGCGGCTGCTCGCGCACCTCACGGCCGAGTTCGATGCGCACCGGCCGATCGATGCCATGGCCGTAGCGCTCCGCCTCGCGCGCAAGGAAGGATTCGATCTCGTTGAAGCTGTCGGCCTGCAGGCCCTGGATATAGCGCGCGGTTGCGTCGCTGCCATCCGCGTTGATCGGGTACACCTTGACCCACAGGCTGTTGTCCCAGTCCGTGCTTCGCGCCTGGGTCAGCAGGCTGTTGACCGAGACGAACAGCAGGATCAACAGCAGTATGCCTACTCGAATTGCCTTGAACATCGGGCGGCCTCGGTATGACGTCCACCGGGACCTGCGATTTTCGCCCGCCAGGGTCCGCCCGCTGGAGTGCGGGCGTCCCAGTTTCGGCTATTTTTCAGGGCAGTTCGGGCTCCCGGCGGGCCTCTGAGGCCTGTTCGAAGGCGTATGCGATGCCTAGCAGCTTCGTTTCGCTGTAGGCACCGCCAATGAAAGACAGGCCCACCGGCAGGTCGAAGACGTAGCCGGCGGGCACCGTGACGTTCGCATAGCCCGACACGGCGGCGAGTCCGGAGCTTCCGAGGCTGTAGAAGTCGCCGTTGACGTGGTCCGTGTACCAGGCCGGCCCGTTGGTCGGCGAGATGAGGGCATCGAGACCGTGCTCCTGCAGGGCGCCGTCGATGGCCTGCCGGGCGATTCGCTTACTGGTTTGAAGCGCCTCGAGATACGCATCGTCCGTCAGCGGTCCCTTGGACTCGGCCTTCAGCATGATGTCCTGGCCGAAAAACGGCATTACGCGGTCCGCGTGCGCGTCATTGAACGCGATCACGTCAGCAAGTGTCCGGACCGGAGCGTCTGCCGCGCCTAGATAGGCGGCGAGGTCGGCCTTGAATTCGTAAAGCAGCACCTCGTACTCGGCGTCGCCCATACCCTCGGTATCCACGTTGACCGGATCGACGACCTCGGCGCCGCCGGCCTCGAGGAGCGCGATGGCGTCGGTCAGCACCTGGTCGACGTAGGGGTTCTTGCCGGCGCCGCCGTAGTTCCTTAGCACGCCGATCCGCTTGCCGGCCAGGGCCCCGGCATCGAGTTCAGCCGCGTAATCGACCGCGGCGCCATCCTGGCCCTGCGTCGCCGGATCAGCGGGATCGGCCGCGCTGATCGCCGTCAGCATCAGCGCGGCATCGCGGACCGTCCGGGCCATCGGTCCGGCCGTGTCCTGACTGTGCGCGAGCGGGATTATTCCGTCGCGGCTGACAAGTCCCAGCGTCGGCTTGACGCCGACGACGCCGGTCAACCCGGACGGGCAAACGATCGAACCGTCGGTCTCGGTGCCGACCGCCAGCACGGTCAGGTTCGCCGACACGGCGACGCCGGATCCGGACGACGAGCCGCAGGCGTTCCGGCGCGGGTCGTAAGGGTTTTTCGTCTGCCCGCCGAGGCTGCTCCAGCCGCTCGCAGAACGTTCCGAGCGGAAGTTCGCCCATTCGCTGAGATTGGTCTTCGCAAGTATCACGGCTCCTGCGTCGCGCAGTCGTTTTACCAGGAACGCATCGTCCGCTGCGCGGAAGCCGTCCAGCGCGAGCGAGCCTGCCGTCGTGGCCATCTTGTCGCCGGTATCGATGTTGGCCTTCAGCACGACCGGAATGCCGTGCAGCGGCCCCCGAGGTCCACTCGCACGGCGCTCGGCGTCGAGCGCATCGGCGATCGAGCGGGCGTCCGGGTTTATCTCGATGATCGAGCGCAATTCGGGCCCGGCACGGTCGATGCGCTCAATACGGTCGAGGTAGTAGTCGACCAGGGCGCGAGCACTGAGGTCGCCGGCCTCCATCGCTTGCTGCAGCGCTGCGATGTCCCACTCGATGTAGGCGGCGCCGGCCGCGGCTCCGGCTGCGGGACCGACCTCGAGCTCCGGCCCCTGTGCAGCATTGCCGCATGCCGCGAGCGTTGCCGCCGCGATCAGGACCAGTGCAGGCGAATAGCTGTGCATGCGCGTTACCCCTTCGAGAAAGCGAGCGGGCAGGGTAAGCCGCGCGTTGCGGGCGCGCAAGCGGACGCCCGGCGAGCCGGGCGTCTGCACGCTTACTGCGGCTTCCTGAAGCGCAATACGAAGCGGTCGGTCTTGCCGCGCACTGCCGGGTCGAATACGAGTATCGAACGGTCGTCGTCGAGATTTCGCAGCAGATCGCTCGTGTCCTCCAGCACAAAGCCCGCCGCGCTGAAATCCCGGACAAGCAGGTCGAGGTCGATTCGGTGCGTGGTATTGCCCGTGGCCGACGGCGAGCCGAGTGGCGCGTAATGATCGACGACGCCTACCAGGCCGCCCGGTTTGAGCGCCTTGTGGATTTCGGCCAGCAGCCGGGGGCCATCGACCTGTTCCCAGCCGTTTTCCGGATCCGCGTAGTAGACGTCGTGGTAGGCCAGGATCATCGTTACCGCATCGTAACGCCCGGCTTCCAGCGTCAACTCGTTGTTCTCCGCGAGCAGCTGAGCGACGTTCGGCAGGCGGTCGCCCGAATAGCGCGTCGCGATCTCGTCCGCGGCGAAGCCCAGGTACGGCTGGTTGTTGTGCGCGGTGACGCTGCCTGTCGGCCCGACGACGTAGGACAGGAGCTCGGCATAGTAGCCACCGCCCGAATACAGATCAAAAACCTGCATGCCGGGTCCGATGCGGAAAAAAGCGAGGACCTCGGCCGGTTTTCGACCCGCGTCGCGCTCGCGATCGGTGTCGCTGCGCGCCGGGTCGGCAACGGCAGCGGTGTAGATTTCCTGCGGATGCCCGGGCAGCGGGGGCGGCAGTTTCTGTGCGGGCGCGTCGAGGACGATGGCCGGATTCTCGGCCGGAGCGGACTGTGGGTCGCCCGCCGGGCCGCCGCAGGCGCCGAGCAGGAAGCACAGGACTAGTGGGACAGACGTATTTTTCATTGAGTACACCCCCCGGGCTTGAGTTTCGAAGTCGGACCGCGCCGGTGAGCGATAGTGCCACGAAAGCAGAACCTGCCCGCCGGAATTGTCGCCGACGGCGACCCGGGGGCCGACGGCCGGGTGTGTCCGGCACGCCAGCGACAGCCAAAAAAAACCCGCGGCCTGGGCTGCGGGATTTAAGGCTCTTTTTTTCAAAAGAGGTAACTGGATATTCGGTAACCAGACACAGACTTGCTTGTTGTTGTATTGGATCTGGATTTTCTTATTGTTGTTGTTGTTTATCTTCTGGCGTCTGAATCCTATGCGTATCGTTTTTGGGTTACCTACCCAGTTACACTTCGCTTGGGCAGGCTATATAAGGCAAGAGCTGTGCCAGCAGCCGGTAATTGACTATATTTCAGTTGGTTATGAACGATCCCGCCAAGACAGGCTGAACTATTCGGACAGGTTTGTAAATAATTCCGACACCGTTTCCATGCTTGAGAAATAATTGATTTCAGAACAATGACTTAACCTAAGTTGCCAGAGGCCGGAGCGCCACCATGCGAGCGGGTGGAGCTTGCATACCGGTCGGGCAATTTCAGGCCTGGCGGTTCGTTTCGTCGCAAAACGGCGACATTTCTCGTGTTAAGTAAAATATGTAAATTTTCTCGACACTAGCGATCACTGCGTATTCGTTCGAGCAGGCTGATCAGGCTGTAGAAACGTCCGTTGCGGACCACCGCGACGATCTGCAGCGTGTCGCCGACCCGTTGGAGCGGGTCGCCGTTGACCAGGACCAGGTCCGCCGCGGCGCCCGGGGCGATCCGACCCAGCTTCCCGTCGAGTCCCAGCATCATGGCGGCGTTGGCGCCGGCCGACCGCAGTACCGACGCTCCGGCCAGCCCGGAGGCGGCCAGCGCCCTCAGTTCCGCGTGCAGGGCCATGCCTGGCGGCAGGCCGTTCGGCCGGCTGCCGGCGATCAGCGTGGCGCGGCTGCCGCGAAAATCGGGCTGCAGCGCCAGCCGCCGCTCCAGTTCGCGCGGCCGGCGCAGCCACGCGGCCTGGCGTGCGCGGAACAGCGCGTCGAGGCCGGGTGTGCCGTTATCGGCCAGGCCGGATACGAGAATCACGGGGGCATTTCCGGCTGCCGCCATGTCCTGGTACCGATTCCCCATCGGCGAGGCGGGCAGCGCATCCGCTCCCAGGAGCAGGTCGGCACCGACGCCGAGTCCCACCAGCCAGCTCTCGGCCAGCACCGGAACGCCGAGCGCCTGCCAGGCGCGCACGATGTCACGCTGGGTGGCCGTTGCCTCGCCGCCGCCGTTCGGCTCGCTGGCGATCGCTACCAGGTGTACCTCGTCCTGTGCCTCACGGGCCGGCTCCTGTTCGCCGAGGTCCACGGCCCGGAGAATCCTTGGCCCTGGGGTGCTTTCGGTATCCCACCCGGCGCCGGTGCCGACCGAAGCATCCGGGCTCACCAGCGTCGTGACGCCCCAGCTCAATATTTCAATGCCGCTCACGCCCTGCGGCAGGGCCGCATATGCATCGATATAACCAGGCAGAACGGTGGTGTTGCCGAGGTCGAGTACCGTCGCGTCGTCGTGCTCGCGTCGCGGCTCGACGGCGCTGATGACACCGCCCTCGATGACGATGTCGAGATTCGCGCGGTACGTATCGCCGGTGCCGTCGTAAAGGCGGGCCGCCCGAACGACCAGGCGGCCGTCGGGGGGATTGGTGACAGGCAGATCGCGCTCGCGCGCCGCAAGCGCGGAAGGCGCAGCCTGGCGGCCGACGACGGCTCGAAACGACACCGGCCTCGTCTGCCATCCGTCCAGGTCGCGTCCCTTGATGCGGCCGTCAGCCGCGTAGACGAAACGGTCCCTGTCCCGCCAGCTGACGGGTGACGGGAAAAAATCCTCACCGGCGGCCAGGCGCCGCGCGAGCGGCGGGTCGGACAGGATGACCATGTTCAGCGTGTAGGCGCCATTCTCCTGCTGCAGGAAGGTCAACAGGCTGCCGTCGGGCCGCCAGGCAGGAGCGGCCAGTGGCGTCTCGCTAACCACGAGATTCACTTCCGGCTCTCCGCTGCGGCGGAGTACGAGCGCCCAGCGGTCGTCCGCATTCCAGACGTAGGCAAGGTGGCGACCATCGGCAGACCAGGCCGGCTCCGTTTCGTCGCCCGGATGGTCACTGAGGCGCCAGGCGAGGCCGGTCGGCAGGTCGGTCTCCCAGATATCGAAGCCGGTCGTCCGCCGGGCCGACGAAAAGACGACGCGGTCGCCGTCCGGGTGCCACGACGGGTGCTGGTCGAAATGGCCTCCGTGGGACAGCTTGCGGGACTCGCCCGAGTCCGCGTCGATCAGCCAAAGCTGGCTGGCTCCTGCGGCGGTCGCCTGGTAGACGATCCGCGAACCTCCCGGGGACCAGCGCGGACGCTTGCCGGATTGCAGCGTGTCGGTCAACAGGGTGGCGAGTCCACCCGATTCGGGCAGGACCCATATCCCGCCCAGCAAATCCAGTGCGATGGAGCCGTCGCTCGGCGAGACGTCGGGGGCGATGTTCGTTCCCTGGGTGAGGACGACCTGTGCCGGCAGGGTCCCGTGAACGATCAGCAGCCCGGCGCACGCGGCGCCGGCGAGCCCCCGGCTACGACCCACGCTCTACCCGTAGCTCGACGGCCTCGCCGTCCTCGACGTCGAAGATCACCAGCATCGGCTGGCAACATACCTGGCAATCCTCGGTATAGGCCTGCCGGCCCGCGGACAGGTCCAGCATGAGCCAGATTCTCTCGCCGCAGTATGGGCACTGTGCGCGTCGCTCGACCATCAGTACGTCCATGTCGGTGCGTCAGGGTTGCAGTCGCGTGCCGACCCAGGCGGTCGGTGCGAATTCGTTTTCGTCGGCGGGCGCCAGCTCACGGGTCCAGACGGCGCGGTCGTGTATGCGATCGCGGCCCTCTACCCAGAGTTCGACCGAGGAGGCCCAGACCCGGAACCCGCCCCAGTGCGGCGGCCGAGGGATCTCCGGCGGGCTGCCCGCGGCCGGGTTCGCGGCATCCGGTTCCAGCGGGAGTCCGAGTTCCGCGGCCCGCGCCTTGATCTGCGCGACCAGCGCGTCCCGCGAGGCGATGGGCCGGCTCTGGTCACTGCCCCAGGCGCCCAGGCGACTGCCCCAGTCACGACTGTGGAAATAGGCATCGCTTTCCGCGGGCGGCGAAAAGACCGCCTTGCCTTCGATGCGCACCTGGCGTCCCAGCGCGTCCCAGTGAAACACCAGGGCAACGTCCGCATTGGCCGATATATCGCGCCCCTTGCGGGATTGGTAATTCGTGTAGAAGACGATATAGCCCGGATCGGCCACGAAGCTCTTGCACAGTACGACCCGAGCCGACGGCCTGTGGTCGGCGCCCAGGGTCACGAGCGCCATGGCGTTCGGATTGCGTTGCACTTCGCGGGCCGTGGCCTCATCGAGCCAGTCGCTGGCGAGCTGCATCGGATCGTCCGGCAGCTTCTCCGGCAGGCGGTCAGGCGGTGTCGCGTTGCTCACGTCTGTCTCCGGGATGTCGTCGTCGCAGCAGCGGTCGCCCATCCTGCGGCGGCCGCAACGCAGGTTAGCAGAGAGCGGCGTGCCGGGCATCACCGGCCCTTGAATATGCCGCCCTCGCGTCTCGGATCCGCGGCGGCCTCGAGGCCGGTAGCCGGCGCGTGGCTCGTTGCGCCGACCCCACCAAAATACATACTGGTTGCCGGGAAGCGCACTACCTCGATGCCGACATCGCCGATGTCGACGCCGGGTTCGACGGCAACGCGAGGCGGGTTCTCGCGTGCTTCGTAATGCATGCGCGGCGCGGCGATCGCATCGTCGAGCGACATGCCCAGCTGCACATAGTTGATCAGGAACTGCTGCAGCGCCGTTGTGATGCGGTCAGCGCCGGGGGTGCCGAAAGCGAGCACCGCTGCGCCGCGACGGGCGACGCCGGGCGCCATGTTGGACGGCAGGCGTGCACCGGCCGGCCCGGCGTCCAGTCCATGCCGGTTGAGCTCGAGTTCGCCGAGGCAGTTGTTGAGCCACAGGCCGGTCCCGTCCGGCATTTCGCCGGATCCGTAGCCCGACGACGCAGTGATCGCGCAGGCGAGGCCATTGCTGTCGCAGGCAGACGTGTGCACGGTGGACGCGGATGCGCGGCCGGACGGCAGCCCCGATGCCCGGGCTAGGTCCAGCATCTCGGCCGCCGCCTTGCCCACGTCCTCGGACGCGTCGACGTTCTGATCGCGATAATCGAGCACGACGGCCTGCGCCCGGAGCAGCCGTCGCAGCGTTTCGCGGTCGCGTCCGTGCGCCGGGTGGCGCACGAAATCGAACAGCATTGCGCCGAGCACCGCGCCCCCGACAGCCGGCGGCGGGTTGGTCGCGACCGTGTAGCCACCAAGCTGGAGCGTCAGCGCCGGCCTCTCGATCGCCCGGTAACCGGCGAGGTCCGCGAGTGACAGGGCGCCACCGCCCTCGCGCACGTGTGCGGCAATCCGCTGGGCGAGCTGGCCCTCGTAGAACTCATACGCGCCGCCTTCCGCGATGATGCGCAGGCTATCCGCGAGCCTCGGCACGCGTATCAGCGCGCCGGTCTCGTGCAGCCGGCCGTGCTCGTCGTGCAGCGCGCGAAAGCCGTCGCCGCTGCGTCCGAAAACCGGCTCGGCGGAATACTGGAGGTAATAGCGACAGGCCTGCGCCAGCGGGAACCCGTCTTCCGCTGCGCGTATGGACGGTGCGAGCACGTCGGCCCAGGCGACTCGGCCCCAGCGTCGCCAGGTGTGTTCGAGGGCAGCCAGTGTGCCGGGAACGCCGACCGAGGCGCAGCCGACGACGGTATCCACGCCACCGCCGTAGCCCAGGTGTACGTTGACGCCTTCGGTCGTGCGCCTGGCACCGCCCTGCCCCGGCAATGCGACGTAACCGTCGATCGTCACGGGTTCCTCGTCCGGATGCCAGACGGTGGCATAGCCGCCCCCGGCGAGCGCGCAGACGCCTGGCTGCGTATTGATCGAGACCATGGCGGCGGCGACGGCGCAGTCGACGGCGTTGCCTCCAGCGACCGCCACTTCTGCCGCGGCTTGTGCCGCGAGTTCGGATGTCGTGGCGACGGCGACTTGCTGGCTACGGCTCACGGCGCGGCGGCGCTGGTCCTAAAAACGGATGACCGTCCGGATGCTCTTGCCTTCGTGCATCAGGTCGAACGCCCTGTTGATTTCGTCGAGCGGCATCGTGTGCGTGATGAACTCGTCTACCTTGATGTCGCCGTGCATGTACTGGTCGACCATGCCTGGCAGCTGGCTGCGGCCCTTGCAGCCTCCGAAAGCGGTGCCGCGCCAGACCCGCCCTGTGACCAGCTGGAACGGCCGCGTGCAGATTTCCTGTCCGGCACCGGCGACGCCGACGATGACAGACTCGCCCCAGCCCTTGTGGCAACACTCGAGGGCCGCGCGCATCAGCTTGACATTCCCGACGCACTCGAACGAATAGTCGACGCCCCCGTTGGTCATGTCGACGATGACCTCCTGGATCGGCTTGTCGTAGTCATTCGGGTTGACCGTGTCCGTCGCGCCCATCTGCCGCGCCAGTTCGAACTTGTCCTCGTTGATGTCGATCGCAATGATCCGGCTCGCTTTGGCCATGGTCGCACCCTGCACGGCGGATAGTCCGACGCCGCCGAGGCCGAATACGGCGACCACGGAGCCCGGTTCGACCTTCGCCGTGTTCAGGACGGCGCCTATGCCGGTCGTGATGCCGCAGCCCAGCAGGCATACCTTTTCCAGGGGTGCCGCACTGCTGATTCTTGCGACGGAAATCTCCGGCAATACCGTGTATTCGCTGAATGTGGACGTCCCCATGTAGTGGAAGACCGGCTTGCCGTTCTTCGAAAAGCGCGACGTACCGTCCGGCATCAGGCCCTGACCCTGGGTCGCTCGAATGGCCTGGCAGAGGTTGGTCTTGCCGGACGTGCAGAAATTGCACTTGCCGCATTCCGGCGTGTACAGCGGGATCACGTGGTCGCCGGGCTTGACGCTCGTAACGCCAGTGCCGACTTCCTCGACGATCGCGCCGCCTTCATGCCCGAGAACTGCGGGAAACTTGCCTTCCGGGTCCTCTCCCGAAAGCGTGAACGCGTCCGTGTGACACACACCGGTGGCGACATTTCGAATCAGGACTTCCCCGACCTTCGGTCCGTCGAGATCGATCTCTTCGACTTCAAGCGGCTTGCCGGCTGCCCACGCTACCGCGGCACGTGTCTTCATTGCATCTCTCCCCGTTGTCAGCGGTTTCAATCGTCAGAGGATATTCGCACGATTTCTGCACCGATGTCAGCCGAACGCCGTCTTGCGCTATTCTGTTCAGAGGGCAACTGCGGTAAAAGGTTGTTCCCGGGGTCGATACTCAACTGGAGCGCAGGGTACGCATGAATCTCGACGAATTGCGCCGGCAACTTTCCGAGCTGGATCGCGAACTGGTGTCGCTGGTGTCCGAGCGCCAGCGCATCGTTGCCGAAATCGGTCGCGACAAGCAGCAGAGCGGTCGGGCGACACGAGATTACGAACGCGAAAAAGTGGTGCTCAGCCAGGCTCGAGAGCAGGCCCGCTCGGTCGGTGTCGATCCCAAGCTGGCCGAACAGATCATGACGGCGCTGATCCGTTCGTCGCTGACGCACCAGGAGCGCGACCGAGTCGCCGCCGAGGGCAAGGGCGGCGGCCGGCGGGTGCTCGTAATTGGCGGCGCGGGCAAAATGGGCGGCTGGTTCGTCGATTTCTTCCGTTCGCAGGGCTTCGCGACCGACATTGCCGATCGCTCCGCCGTGCCGGCCGATGGCATTTACGGCAGCTGGGAAGATGCCGGGCTCGATTACGACGTGATAGTCGTGGCGACGCCGCTGGCCGTTTCTGCGAGTGTGTTGTCCGAAGTCGCCGCGCGCCGACCGCGCGGCCTCGTGTTCGACATTGGCTCGCTGAAGACGCCATTGCGTCATGGCCTGCAGGCGCTCGTCGACGCAGGCTGCAGGGTTACCTCGCTGCACCCGATGTTCGGTCCTGATACCGAGCTCCTGTCCGGGCGGCACCTGATCTTCGTGGATGTCGGCGTGCCCGAGGCGACCGCCGAGGCCAAGGAGCTATTCGCCGCGACGATGGTCGAGCAGCTCGACATGGACGTGGACGATCACGACCGGCTGATCGCCTACGTGCTGGGCCTGTCACATGCGTTGAACATAGCCTTTTTCACCGCGCTGGCCGAGAGCGGCGAGGCAGCGCCCAGGCTGGCGAAGCTTTCATCGACAACTTTCGATTCGCAGCTCCTCGTGTCGGCCGCCGTTGCTCGCGACAATCCTCACCTTTACTTCGAGATCCAGCGCCTGAACGACTACGGCATGGATCCGCTGGATGCACTGTGCGAGTCCGCTGCGCGGATCCGGCGGCTCGTAGCCGAGGGCGACGAGACGGGTTTCGTGGCACTGATGGAAAAGGGGCGCGAGTACCTCGCCGCTCGCGGTCGCTGAACGCGGGGACTGCGGCGCAGGTCCGGGACGTGACCCGGGCTTTCTGGTAAAAGCGCATCATGGTCCGAAGGAAGAACTTTCCTGGTCAATTCGCCGGAGGGCATGATTCCGCCGAACTGGCTCGCGCCCGCGAACTCGTGGACCGGATGACGCGTGAAGCCGAGCGCAACTCGCAGATTCTCAAGCGCTCGCAGGAGCGCGAACTCCGTCTGCTCGAGGCGGAAGACCTGGAGCAGTTGTGCCGCGAGATCCTGATCGGTCTGCGCGACAGCTACGGGCTCGACGCCGTTAGCTTCGTGATCTGCGACGGCAGCCATGACATAAGGCACCTGCTGCAGGCCAGCGGGCTGGATCTGGACGAACTCCCCGGGCTGGTTTTCGTGGAATCACTTGCGGGCCTCGCGCCCCAGTATGTGGCGCTCCGCCGACCCTGGTTGGGCGCGTACAGCACCGCGGATCACGGACTCCTGTTCCCGGGAATCCGCGGCCTGGCCTCCGTCGCGATGATTCCCCTGTCGCACAAGCGCAGCCTGATCGGCAGCGTCAACTTCGGCTCACGGCAGGGCGACAGGTTCACGGCAGACCACGCAACGGATTTCTTTGCCCATCTCGGCGTCATAGCGTCTTTCTGCCTGGAGAACGTCGTCAACCGCGCACGCCTGATGCGCAGCGGGTTCACCGACGTGCTGACCGGCTGGTACAACCGGCGCTACCTGCAGATCCGCCTGGGCGAGGAACTGGCCCGTGCTCGCCGGCACGGTACGACGCTGACTTGCCTGATGCTCGATATCGATCACTTCAAACGCGTCAACGACAACTACGGCCATGCTGCCGGCGATGCGGTACTCAGGGAGATCGCCCAACGGATCGACGCCGAAGTGCGATCGAGTGACGTCGCGGCCCGTTTCGGTGGCGAGGAATTCGTGATCCTGTTGCCGGGTACTGGCACGGCTTCCGCCGAGAAGCTGGCCGAGCGAATCCGGCAGGCCGTGGACCGCGAACCTTTCGAGATCGGCAGGGGGCGCCGCATTGACGTGACGGCTTCGATCGGCATTGCCGGTATTGCGCCACGCCGGGGCGATGCGGACCTGAAGACGCTCGGTGACTCGCTAATCGCGCGCGCGGATGTTGCGCTGTATCGGGCCAAGGCCGCGGGCCGGAATGCGCTGGCGGTCAACCCGGACAACGGGGTAGCTGCTTGAAGCACTGGGCAGCGGCTTCGATCGCGTGGCTCGCGCTGGGCGCCTGCGGCGGGCCAGATCCCGAAGCCGGCGATCCGGCGTCCGCGCTCGTCCTCTATTCATCCCTGGCGGAAACCGAAACGCGAGCCCTCAGCGAGGCCTACACGGCCGCGACCGGGACACCAGTCAACTACATGCTGGACGCGGCGGACGTGCTGATCGACAAGATGGCGGCGAGGGCTCATCGGCCCGAAGCCGACTTGCTGCTGGTCGCCGGGACACGCCCGCTCGGTCGTGCCGTCGACGAGGATGTGCTGCGCCCGGCACCGGCCGGCACCGCGTTCGACGCGATCCCGCCCGGGCTGCGCGACGGCGAGCGCTACTGGATCGGCCTTGCCGCCGACTCGCTTGCGATAGTTTACCGGCCGGCGCGGGTCGGCCAGGCAAACATCGACAGCTACGCGGCGCTCGGCGGCGACACCCTGCGCGGACAGCTGTGCCTGCCGGGCAGCGAAGCCGAGTCGAGTCGCTCCCTGGTCGCGGCGCTCCTTGCCGGCCTCGGGTCGAGGGATGCGGAGTTCGCGGTTCGCGGATGGATGACGAACCTGGCTCGGCCGCCGCTGGCCGGCGATCGCGAGCTGCTGCAGGCTCTCGAGTCCGGCGCCTGCGGCATTGCCGTCGTGGGTAGTGCCGCCCTGGCCCGCCATCTCGACGCAAATCCCGGTTCGACCCTGATTGTTTCCTGGCCAGGAGATGCGGTGGTCGGCCCCCAGTTGCATTTGCTGGCCGCCGGCATCAGCCGCCATGCCAATGACCCGGGGGCTGCGGCTGACATGCTCGAATGGCTGGCCGGCCCGGAAGGGCAGCGCGTGCTGGCGGAGCTGGGTCCGTACCAGACCGCCCGTCCCGCGTCGCGCACACCGGACATGCTCGAGCGGCACGGCCTGGACAAACCGCCCGGGCCGGGCCCCGCGGTGCCCTCGGCCAGCGCGCTCGGCGCAGCCGACGTTGTGCGGTTGCTGGAGCGGTCGCGCTACGGTTCGGGTGTCACGGCAACGAACTGAAACCGCCGGTCAGAGCGATTGCCGTTGTCCACGACTCATCAGGATGAGGAACAGGGGAACGCCGATAGCCGCCGTCAGTGCGCCCACCGGTAGCTGACGCGGCGCAAGCATCGTTCGGGCCAGCGTATCGGCAATGACCAGCAGCGATCCGCCCGCGAGGGCCGCCGCCGGCACGACGACGCGATGCTTGCTGCCGGCCACGAGGCGGACGACGTGGGGGACGACGAGACCGATGAACCCGATGACCCCGACGGCGGTCACCGACACGGCGACAGCCAGGGCGGTCACCGCAAAAATCGCGAGCCGCGCCCCGCCGACCGGCAGGCCCAGTATCGCCGCCTGCAGCTCGCCTCGCGCCAGCACGTCGAGGTGCCGTGCCCCCAGCATTGCGCCAATGCTGATCACGGCGAGCAGGACCAGCAAGTGCGCCGGCGCATACGCGAAGGCGAGGTCGCCCATCAGCCAGAAGAGCATGCCGCGGAGGTTCTGCTCTGGGCTCAGTGCCAACAGCAGCGTCGTCGCGGCGCTGAACCCGGCCGCGAGGACCACGCCGGTCAGCAGCAGACGGGCCGGCGTCCAGCTGCCGGTGCCGCGCGCGACGGTGAATACCAGCAACGTGGCACCCATTGCCCCGGCAAAGGCCAGCGCGTCGACGCCGACGGCGCCGATACCCAGCATCATGCCGATCAACGCGGCCACCGCGGCGCCGCCCGACGTACCGAGGATATACGGCTCGGCCAGGGGATTGCGCAGCAGTACCTGCATCAGCACACCGGCCACCGCCAGCAACCCTCCGACCGCGAAGGCGGTCAGCGCGCGCGGCAGGCGGAGGTCGAGAACCAGGGCCTGTACGTTGGGGGGAGCGACGCCCAGGAGCGACTGCCACGCCTCGCGTGCCGAGATATCTGCGCTGCCGCTGACCAGGGCTGAGCCGAGGACGGCGAGCGCGAGCAACGAGAGCGAGGTGAACAGAGCGGCCTGGCGGTTCATAAAGTGTTGGTCAGCGTAGCGTCCGGGTTACCGCTGCGGCCCCGGCAGGGCGGCATTGAGGATTGCTTCCTTGCCACTATATAGGATTCGTGCAAAATCATTGCGACGCGTATGAGTACCGAGAACATTGACCCAGAAGGCTACCGCGCCAACGTCGGCATTATACTGGCCAATGACGAAGGCCAGCTGCTGCTCGCCGGGCGCGTCGGCAACAAGGGCTGGCAGTTTCCGCAGGGAGGCATGCACCCGAACGAGAGCCCGGAAGAGGCCATGTTCCGCGAGCTCTACGAAGAGATCGGTCTCGAGGCCTCGCAGGTCGAGATTCTAGGGTGTACCGACGACTGGCTGCGCTACCGCCTGCCCGACAAGTTCGTGCGGCGCGGCAGCATGCCGCTTTGCATCGGCCAGAAGCAGCTTTGGTTCATGCTGCGATTCCTCGGCGACGATGAACAGGTTCGCCTTGACTGCTCCGACGACCCGGAATTCGATCGCTGGCGGTGGGTCGATTTCTGGCGCCCGGTCAACGACGTGATCTACTTCAAGCGACGGGTCTATGCTCGCGCACTGCACGAACTCGGTCCTCACGTGTATCCCGAGGGCCTGCCGCCGCGGCCGCGCTGGTGGCCGAAGCGGTGGAAGGCGGTGTTCGACAAGGATATTGAACGCGCTAGAAGGGTTTCAGCACGGCCAGGCCCACAATCAGCAGCAGAAAGAGTGCCGGAATCTCATTGAACCAGCGCAGGCCGCGCGTGTCCTTGTTCGAATAGCCGGCCTCCAGTTTGCCTATCCAGGTCCTGCAACGCAGGTGAAAAGCCGCCAGCGCAACAAGCAGAATCAGCTTGACCCGGAACCAGCCGATAGACAGCAGGGCGCTGTTTGCGGCGATGAGCAACAGGCCGAAAACAAGGGTGAGGACTGCGCCGATCGTCATGATTGCGTACAGCCGCCGCTCCATTAGCGTAAAGCGCGATCGGCCTTCCGGGTCGTCAGCCTCTGAGTGGTAGATGAACAGGCGCGGCAAATAGAACAGACCGGCGAACCAGGTGACCATGAAGGCGATGTGTCCTGCCTTGAACCAGAGATAATATGCGTACACGTCGAATCCCCGTTTTTCTCTTCAGCATCCGGCCCGCCCGCAGACTGCGCGGCTTATGCCCAATTCCGTGACCTGCCGCACTTCTGTTTGCCGGAACCACCGCGTACCATACCCTTTTTCGACATAATCGAGGTATCCCGGCTTTGTCTGCGCGCAGGCCCGCATATATAAGTGGCATTCCAGTCTGGCTGCTCCGCGCAGCGGTCGCCATCGCCGTCGTCGTTTGCGTCTACCTGGCTTTCGAGTTCGGGCGAATCCAGTCCGGTTACAACATTGCCGACTCGATCGCCGAGGAAAGGGACTTCCGGGAGGTCATCGACGCGCTCGAACGGCAGATCGCCAACCTGCAGCAGGAAATTGCAACGCTGGAAACCCATCGAGAGATCGAGCGCGCCGCCTACAAGGATGTCGAGGCGAACCTGGTCGAGCTGCAGCGCAAGATCCAGGAACAGCGCGATGCGATAGCGTTCTATCGAGGCATCGTGGCTCCGGAGGACGGCGAACGCGGATTGCGGGTACAGGACTTCAGGCTATCCCGGGGGAGCGACGAGCGCTCGTACAATATTCGCCTCGTGCTGGTACAGGCGATTCAGAATGACCGGACGGTCAACGGCGACGTGGCGCTGACACTGGAGGGCGAGCAAAGCGGGTCGGCCGCCAGCTACAGCTTCGACCAGCTGGCACCCCCAGACCAGGATTCGGGCTGGCCGTTCTCGTTCAGGTATTTTCAGGATTTCAACCGGCAGTTGATTCTGCCGGACGGGTTCACGCCGGAAAGGGTGAACATCGAGGTGCGCTCGCGAACCAAGTCGGTCGCAGGCGTCGAGCAAAGTTTTCTCTGGCAGGTCGGCCGGAGCTGAAGGATCTGGAGGCTATATGTTTGGGCGCAAGAAACGCCGCCACAGCGTAATCGACACGTTGGTCGGCATGAACTCGAAGGTCAACGGCGACCTGTATTTTTCCGGCGGCTGTCACGTTGACGGGACCGTAAAGGGCAATGTCACTGCCGATGCCGACAGCAATTCGGCTTTGTCGATCGCCGAGGAGGGTACCGTCGAAGGCAGCGTCAACGTGCCCTACGTGCTGCTGAACGGCATAGTCCGGGGCGATGTGGTTGCGAGCCAGCGGGTTGAACTCGGTCCGACCGCGCGTGTCATAGGAAACGTCTATTACAACCTGATCGAGATGGCCATAGGGGCCGAGATAAACGGCAAGCTTGTGCACCAGCCGCAGGGTCAGGTACCATTGCTCGAGCAGTCGAAACGGCCAGCCGAGCCTGCCGAGGCGGCAGCCGGCACCACCTGAAAACGGTAAGCAGACATATGTCAACCAGTAGCGAACACATCCCCGTCATCGGTTCCGCAGGCGCGCCGCCTCCCATCGTCTTCACGGATGCGGCAGCCGACAAGGTCGGCGAACTGATCAGGGAAGAGGACAATCCCGAACTGATGCTGCGCGTCTTTGTATCCGGCGGCGGCTGCTCGGGTTTCCAGTACGGATTCACCTTCGACGACAAGATCGAGGATGGGGACAGCAAGGTGATCAATCGTGGCGTCACGTTGGTCGTCGACCCGATGAGTGTCCAGTACCTGATGGGCGCAGAGATCGATTACAAGGAAGACCTGCAGGGCGCCCAGTTCGTGATTCGAAACCCGAACGCCACGACTACCTGCGGCTGCGGCTCCTCGTTCTCTGTCTAGGCGCCGGTCGCCCAGGCGCTCGCAGGGACCGACGGACGCGCCGCAAGCCAACGCCCCGGAATCCGCCCCGGCGCGCGTCCCGACTGGCGCTGCGCCGTCGGTACTTGCAGCCGTCGACCTGGGTTCTAACAGCTTTCACATGATCGTCGGCGAGCTGCGCCACGGTCAGCTCACGATTATCGATCGCCTCAAGGAAACCGTCCGCCTGTCCGAAGGGCTCGACACGGCCGGCACGCTGATCGCACCGGCCAGGCAGCGGGCACTCGATTGCCTGTCACGCTTCGGCGAACGTCTCCGCGACATGCACGCGTCAAATGTTCGGGCAGCCGGTACCAGCACGCTGCGACGCGCGAAAGACGCCGCGGATTTTTGCAAGGCCGCTGAGCAGGCGCTCGGGCACCCGATCGAGATAATCTCCGGGCTCGAGGAGGCGCGCCTGATCTACGGCGGTGTCACCCACAGCATGCCCCTGCATGACGGCCAACGGCTCGTCATAGACATCGGCGGCGGCAGCACGGAACTCATCATGGGGCAGGGGGATCGGCCGAGGGCGCTCGAGAGCCTGCACATGGGCTGCGTCCTGATGACGGAGCGGCACTTTCCGGGCGGCAGGATAAGCAAGGCGAATTTCGACTCGGCGCGAATGGCGGTCAGGCTGAAGATGCGACCGGTCAAGGCGTTCTTCCGGGACTCCCCGGAAACCGAAGCCGTGGGTACGTCCGGCACGATACTGGCCACCGCCGCGGTTGCGCGCGCTCTCGGGATCGTCGAGACGGACCTGACGCCGGAGGCGGTGGAGGCGCTGATCGAGCGGGTCACAGTCTTCGAGCACGTGGATGCCCTCAACCTCCCGGGTCTGCCGGAGAGGCGCGGGCAGGTATGGCCGGGCGGGCTCGCGATCCTTGCCGAATTGATGCACGTCTTGCGAGTCGACCGGCTAAAGACGTCGGACGGGGCGCTGCGCGAGGGGCTGCTTTACGACCTGATCGGGCGGTTGCAGCACCGCGATGCGCGCGAGCGGAGCGTGTCTGCGCTGGCGCGCCGATTCAACGTCGACAGGGCACAGGCGAAACGGGTCAGCGGCACCGGGCGGAGGCTACTGGCACAATGCGCGGTGTCCTGGGAGCTTACCTCGCCGCTTGCTGCGGACATGCTCGACTGGGCTGCCCGTCTGCACGAAATCGGACTCGATATTTCGCACGACGGCTTTCAGCGTCACGGCGCGTACATCGCCGAGCATGCCGATCTGCCCGGCTTTCCGCGCTCGGAGCAGCTGCTGCTCGCTTTTCTGATTGCCAGCCAGCGCCGGGAGATAGACCGGGGATTCTGCGACAGGCTGCCTGCAGGGTGGCGGCCCAAGGCGCTGCGTCTGGCGATCCTGCTGCGGCTTGCCGTGCTTCTGAACCGGAGCCGAACGAAGATCGAAGTGCCCAACGTAAAGATGACCCCTGGCGAGGAGTCGCTCGAGCTCATTTTCGCGCCGGGCTGGCTGGCCGAAAACCCGCTGACGGTCGCGGACCTGGACCGCGAGGCGCAGTATCTC
>Ga0224500_10000123_pt1 | contig 57609 bp, 46 predicted proteins | sample SF_Oct11_sed_USG_FD_168126 | JGI IMG/M metagenome (GOLD analysis project Ga0224500, IMG submission 168126) | Sediment microbial communities from San Francisco Bay, California, United States - SF_Oct11_sed_USGS_4_1 | ecosystem: Environmental > Aquatic > Marine > Sediment | place: USA: California...
TGCAGAAGGGCGCAAAAATATCTTCGGCGAGAAGGTAGATGTGATGCAAATGCAATCCGAGGGCGGAGCAGCCGGCGCCATACATGGTGCGGTTTCCGGAGGGGCTATGGCTACCACCTTTACTGCATCGCAAGGTTTGATGCTGATGATTCCAACGATGTTCAAGATGGCCGGGGAACTTCAGCCGGTGGTGTTTCACGTTTCTGCACGGTCGTTGGCCTGTCAGGCGCTTTCTATTTTCGGAGATCACTCTGATGTGATGGCGACGCGTGGAACGGGTTTTGCTATGCTTGCCTCCTCCAACGTTCAGGAAGCGCAGGATATGGCTGTGATTGCACATCTGGCCACGCTGGAATCCAAAATTCCTTTCCTTCATTTTTTTGACGGATTCAGAACTTCCCATTCTATTCAGAAAATTATACCCATCACATACGAAGAGATGCGGGGCATGCTGGATATGAAATTCGTAGAAGAATTTCGGGCACTGGCCTTAAAACCGGAAGCTCCGGTTTGCAAAGTAGGCGCGCAAAATCCTGATGTGTATTTCCAGGGCAGAGAAACGGTTAACAAGTATTATGAAGCATGCCCTTCAATCATCAAAAAGTACATGAAAGTGTATGGCGAAAAAACCGGTCGTCACTACAAGCTTTATGAGTATATCGGCGCTGCAGATGCAGAAAAAATTATTATTGCTATTGGCTCTTCAACTGAAACGATAGAGGAGACCATCGCATATCTGAATAAGAAGGGTGAAAAAGTTGGTGTTTTGAAGCTCAGGCTTTACAGACCATTTGCCTTAGAGGATTTTGTAAGTGCCATTCCGAAGTCTGTAAAAAAGATTGCTGTACTGGATCGCACAAAGGAACCTGGTTCTGTAGGAGAGCCCCTGTACCTGGACGTGGTGGCCGCGCTGGCGGGCCAGCGACCAGGCATTCGTATTATTGGAGGTCGTTACGGATTGTCATCGAAAGAGTTTACACCGGCTATGGTAAAGGCTGTTTACGATCATCTTGAGAATGACGGAAGGCATAATTTTACTGTTGGCATTAATGATGATGTAACCCACACATCCATTACTGTTAAGGCGGATATAGATACGGAACAAGCTGGTATCGTACGTTGTAAGTTCTGGGGATATGGCTCAGACGGAACGGTGAGTGCCAACAAGAATGCGATCAAGATCATTGGTGAGAGCACCGACCTTTTTGTTCAGGGTTATTTTCAATACGATTCCAACAAGTCCGGTGGATGGACAATTTCACACCTGCGATTTGGCAAAGAGCGGATTCAGTCTGAATACCTGTTAAACAAGGTAGACTTTGTGGCCTTGCACCGGGCGCAATACATTGGCCAATACGACATCCTCGAAGGGATTACCAAGGGAGGAACCTTCCTGATCAATTCCAGCCAGAAGCCGGAAAATATTTTCCGGCTCTTCACCAAAGATATGCAGGAGACGATAAGGAAGAAGAAGATCAGCGTCTATGCAATTGACGCCTCTAAAATTGCCAAGAGCGTTGGATTGGGCGGCCGAATAAGCTCAGTGATGCAGACAGCCTTCTTCAAAGTATCAGGCGTGCTTCCGGAAAGTGAAGCGATAGGGCTTATCAAGAAGTATGTGCAGAAACAATTTGCGCGCAAAGGGCCTGAAATCATAGAGATGAACATGAAGGCTATCGACGCTTCAGCTGCTGCGGTGGTCGCTGTTCCTGTTCCGGAGGAGTCAGAAAAATATGCAGAGATAGCCGCCGTTGTGCCAGCAGGGTCCGGTTGGTTTGCTGACAATATTATTGATCCGATCTTGCGCCTTAAGGGTGACAGCATACCTGTTTCGCACATGCCTGTTAACGGGGCCGTGCCTACCGGCACCAAGCGGTTGGAGTATCGCGGTGTACCGGGAAATCCTGCCATATGGATTGATAAGCTTCCATTTGTAAAAGAACCCCACATCACTGAACCCTACATGGAATACCCGCCAAGCTGTTCTGGATGCGGAGAAGTCCCTTACATTCATCTGGTAACCCAGTTGTATGGAGACCGAATGATTATTGCGAATGCCACGGGTTGTACATCCATCTATGGTGGAACATTCCCATTGACACCTTATACAAAAGACAAAAATGGAAAAGGCCCCGCCTGGGCTAATTCTTTGTTCGAAGACAATGCAGAATTTGGTTTGGGTATGCGTCTGGCTGTTGACGCCAACCGCAGACAACTAAAAACGAATGTTGCATCCCTACTTGCCAGTGCCATCAATGAAGAACTTAGGGCAGCGCTTCAAAAGAGCCTGGCCATATTCGACGAAGTAAACGATGAAGCAAAGGCACATGCGGATCATGTAAAGCAACTGCTGGCCGATGAGAAAAAGGGAGTTGAAGGCAATGTGGTTCTGGACAAAGTGATCGAACTACAGGATTATTTTGTTGATAAGAGTATCTGGATTTTCGGCGGGGATGGCTGGGCCTACGACATCGGCTTTGGTGGGCTTGATCACGTGATGGCTTCCAGCCGTAACGTTAATGTCCTGGTAATGGATACGGAAGTGTATTCGAATACAGGAGGGCAGGCTTCCAAATCAACACCCCGTGGTGCCGTGGCTAAATTTGCGTCGGATGGTAAGAAGCTCAGCAAGAAAAACCTGGGCTTGATGATGACAAGCTATTCCAACGCATATGTAGCCTCTGTAAACATGGGCATGGATCGCGAGAAGACTGCGCTGGCTTTCGTGGAAGCAGAAAAGCACGATGGTCCTTCTATCATCATCGCATATTCGCCTTGCATCGCCCACGGTTATGATATGCGTCTGACCAAGAAGCAATCAGAGAAAGCGACTAAGTGTGGATATTGGCCAATGTATAGATTCAATCCTGATCTGCGCAAACAGGATCAGAACCCTTTCAGCTGGGACGCTGATGGCATCGACACAGGATTTGAAAACTATATTGAAGAAGAGATTCGTTATAAGACCCTAAACCTCACGAATCCGGAAGAGGCCAAAAGGCTTTCAAAACTGGCTGTAAAAGACAATGAACAACGATTCAAGGATATTAAACACCTGTCGGAAAATTAAACTAGACAATTATGAGCATCAATCTGTCGACTAATTATGGTGGCTTATCACTGAAAAATCCTATCATCGTAGGATCCAGTAATATTGTTACGGATACCGCAAACCTCATCAAGCTGCAAGAGGCCGGCGCGGCGGCTATTGTTTACAAATCACTCTTTGAAGAGCAAATTGAGTTAGAGTCTTTTTCTATTGAGCAGAAGATGGAGGCATACCAGGGTTGGGATGCCGAGCATGATTCATTTTTCCCCCCTGTTAAGCACGCAGGTCCGGCGGAACATTTGCTTAACCTCAAAGAGGCCAGGAATACCATCGACATTCCATTGATCGGTAGTTTGAATTGCGTTCACGATGATATGTGGGTGCAATTCGCGCAAGAAATGGAATCCACCGGGATTGATGCACTTGAATTGAATTTCTATGCCCATGAAAACGACTTTGATACGGAAAGTGCCACAATAGAATCCAAACAAATTGAAACATTGAAGAAAGTGCGGAAAGCCATAAAAATCCCTGTATTTGTGAAGCTGAGTCCCTTTTATTCCAGTACGCTGAGACTGATCAGCCAAATGGATGCTGCAGGGAGCAACGGTTTTGTTTTGTTTAACCGCCTGTTTCAACCAGACATAGATGTTGATAAAATCGAGCATTTTTATCCTTACAATTTTAGCAGCGAGAATGACAATCGGCTGGCTATACGCTACGCTGGGCTATTACATAAAAAAATCCATGGCAGTATTGTCGCGAATACAGGAATACTTTCAGGTAAAGACGTAGTAAAGATGCTACTGGCAGGGGCGGATGCCGTCCAGGTGGTGAGTTGCATCTATAAGCGAGGTATCCATCAAATTACTACGATGCTGGAAGAATTGGAGCGTTGGATGAAAAAGAATAACTATTCATCACTTGAATCGTTCAGGGGTATACTTTCGAAGGAAAACCTATCCGATCCTTTTGCTTACAAACGGGCACAGTATGTGGATATCCTGATGAAGGCGGATGTATTTATGCAATATCATCCTAAACGCGGAGAACTTCCCCCAAGACACCATGAAGAAATTTAAACTTAAATAAACAACTAAGTATTACAACTATGGCAAAGATTGGAATCTTCTTCGGCTCTACCGAAGGTAACACAGAACGCGTCGTCAACCAATTGCAACAATTGCTGGGTGGTGAACCTGACGTGGTATTACACAACGTCAACTCATCTTCAGCAGAAGATATGGAGCCTTACCCAAACTTAATATTGGCTTGCCCAACCTGGGAGATAGGTCAACTTCAGGAGGATTGGGACAGTTTTATTGATGAAATTGAACAAGTTGACTACGCAGGCAAGCGGGTGAGCTTTCTCGGCTTGGGCGATGCCGACGGATATCCCGACACATTTCAAGATGCTTTGGGTATCATTTATGATCGCATTAAGGATAAGGGCGCTACTTTTGTAGGAGCATGGCCAACGGATGGCTATAACTTTGATGCTTCAAAGGGTGTAGTCAATGGAAATTTTCTCGGACTCGCAATTGACGAAGACAACCAGAAAGATTTGACAGATGGTCGAATCGAAAAATGGGTGGCTCAGCTAAAGGAAGAGTTTAAGTAAAGGAAATGGCCAACATCCGGTTTAAGAAACAAACTTATCCGGTAAGTAAAGCCTTGCGCGGATATCTCATGCTCACTGGGCGTGAGATTGATGTTCCTATATCCTATCATGATCTGCTCCACTACAACAGCTCTGTGGCCCTGTTCGACAAGAAGGGGAACGATACACTTTGGGAGACGCTCATATACAACCAGACGGATAGAGAATTTATCCACGACTGTCTGCGCAAGGTATACGCGCAGCTGAAAGTGGGCGGTGATGTAGGCATTATGGATCACTTGTACATTGACAGGGTGGATTATTGCCTTTATGCGAATACGCATCCCGTGCGTGTCCGCATTGTCAATCGACTTAATGACCTGTTTGACTACTTCTATGTGAAGCAGGCCGACATGTCAAGGATTTATGGGATGGAATTAGAGCACATGCTCTCTCCAAACAAGATCAATTACCTGGTTAAGGAATCAACGATTATCGAAGAACATATTCAAGGAATACCTGGTGATACATTCATAAAGGACTTTTTGACAAGGCAAGACTTCAATCCGCTACGCGTCGCGAAGGAATTTGTAAAGTTTAATGAAAGAAGTTTGGTCCAGCTAATGGGGGACATGCGCAACGACAATTTTTTGGTTGAAGTTATCCCGGATTTTGATGAATTGTACTTCCGATTACGCGCCATTGACTTTGACCAGCATTGCTATGAGGGTAGCCTTAAGATATACATGCCCCAGTACTTCAAAGAAAATAACCCCATAATTAATTTAGGATTCAAGAGCATGTCGTCAGTTCTTGAGCTTCAGTACCAGAAAGAAGAACGAACCCGCCTATTAACCAGGGTTCATGCAGCGGCCGGCTTGTTGCCCGTTCTGTTGTCTGCTATGAAAAAGGAGGTCCTCTCTACGGAAGAAAATGTGCACCAACTCCGCGCTGAATTATCAAATTTGTATGAAGATGATCGTTTTCTCAATAGCAATACCATGGGTGACCTGCTGTCAACTAGCCTTCACATGCTTGAGGTGCAGCCCGTACGAAAGCGAAAAGGAGTCAGGGTTTCATCCGATTAATTGATTGGTTTAGGCCGTTGACATCCGCATGAAGATTGGTAGCCCCGATAAACGTAAGCGTCCGCAAAGCCTTTAAGAGCCAAGAATATTGATGCACTTGCCTTATATCTCCCAGTAGCTGCTGCCCAATAGTAAACTCTCAAGGTTGCCAATACCTTTGGCTTCTACTTCATCTTGAATCTGTTTCACGACACGGTCGTCGTATGAGCTCCGCTCTAAATTTTGCAGAACGCCCATCGGCCGTGGCAAATCCTCATTGTACGTCATGTTTGCCAAAATAAAGGCCAGGGTGCTGTCTTTTTCGTTGTGGATAAGTAGATCATCTATTGAATGCTCACCCTGATCCAGGTTTACAACACGTGGCGTGTAGCCATCCAGAATAATGCCCTTGTTTTTAGTTTTGCCAAATACCAGTGGCTTCCCATGCTCCAGGAAAATCGTGTGGTTGTCTCGCGTATCTGCGTTGGTGTATAAATCGAAAGCACCATCATTAAAAATTCTGCAATTGGTGTAAATTTCCACAAAAGAAAACCCTTGATGTTGATGTGCTTTAAGCAAAAGCTCCTGCAACTGCTGACGGTCTTTATCATGACCGCGTGCAACAAAGGTCGCACTTGCTCCCAATGCCAAAGCCACTGGATTAAACGGATCATCTAACACACCAAGCGGTGAAGATTTTGTAATTTGACCCCGGTGAGAAGTAGGAGAGTACTGGCCTTTCGTAAGGCTGTAAACTTCATTGTTGAACATAAGAACGTTCATATCCACATTTCGGCGGCATGCATGAATAAAATGATTACCACCGATGCTCATGTTGTCGCCATCTCCTGTTACAACCCAAACGCTAAGGTCTGGGCGAGCGATCTTTAAACCGCTGGCAATAGGTAAAGCCCGGCCATGAATACCATGGAAGCCGTATGTATCCATGTAATACGGAAAGCGGCCTGAACATCCGATGCCGGAAATGAAAACAATCTTTTCTTTCGGTATGCCCAACTCGGGCATAAGGCGTTGAGCTGGCGATAAAACGGATATCGCTCCACAGCCTGCACACCAACGGACATCTACTTCCGGCTTGAAATCCTTGGCGGTATAGTGACTTTCTCCGCCGTGCGGTTTATCCAGGATTTCATCTATTATAGTCTTCATGATATTTTCTTTTTAGAGATCATTTGGAATATCTAACTCTGATGCGTGCGCATGCCACTTCTTGAGGTTCTTCATCGTGAGCAATACGGAAATCTTTTCTTCCAGCTCCACCGACTTGAAAGGTTTTCCCTGCACTTTATTAATACCGATAACGCGTTTCAGATATTTAGCCTGAATTAAATTCTTTAATTGCCCCAAATTCAATTCCGGTATCACCACGCGATCAAACTTGTGAAGTACCTCAGCCAGGTTTTTGGGAAATGGGTTCAGGTAACGCAAATGCGCGAAAGATACATTATGTCCTTGCGCATGCAGGTGCTCAACGGCTATTTTGGCAGCACCGTATGTACTGCCCCAGGTCAGGAGTAGCAAATCGCCCTCAGCATCTCCTATCACTTCGAGGTCGGGAATATCTTTAGCGATATCATCCACTTTTTTCTGGCGCAGTTCCACCATCTTCTGATGGTTCAAAGGGTCGGTGCTCACAGCACCAGTTCCATCTTCTTTTTCCAATCCTCCAATGCGGTGTTCCATCCCCTGCATCCCAGGTATTGCCCACATGCGGCCAAGCGTTTCCGGGTTCCGCAGGTACGGCTTAAAGTTTGATGGATCTGTAGCAAAGGTCGGTGCAATGTCGGGTAACTTATCTGTGTCAGGAATACGCCAGGGCTCAGAAGCCTGGCCGATATAGCCGTCGGTAAGCAGAATAACCGGCGTCATATACTTTAATGCAATGCGGGCTGCTTCAAGGGTCATGGAAAAACAATCGGCCGAACTGGCTGCAGCCAGCACTGGCATTGGTGCCTCTCCGTGCCTGCCGTACATAGCTTGCATTAAATCGCTTTGCTCTGTTTTAGTAGGTAAGCCGGTGGAAGGTCCCGCACGCTGCACATCAATAATAATCAAGGGCAATTCGGTCATGATAGCCAACCCCATCGCTTCCGTTTTTAATGATAGGCCCGGTCCGCTGGTGGTTGTCGCAGCCAGGCTTCCGCCAAACGCAGCCCCAATAGCACTGGCAATGGCGGCGATTTCGTCTTCCGCCTGCAAGTGTTTAACGCCGTATTGTTTATAACCGGAAAGGGCATGCAGAATGTCCGTAGCAGGAGTGATCGGGTAAGAACCGAGAAAGAGCGGAAGGTGTGCCTTCGTGGCGGCTACCACCAATCCCAAAGCAACTGCCTGGTTGCCTGTAATGCTCCGGTATTTGCCCGGAAGCAAATTTGACTTGTCAATAATATATTGCTTTCTGAAATCCGGATTCTTTTCAGCATAATTCCAACCGGCTTGCAGTGAATGTACATTTGCCAGGATTACATCCTCTTTACCTTTAAACTTTTTATTTATCCAAGATACTGTTGGCTCCAATGGCCGGTTGAAGAGCCAGTAGGTTATACCCAGCGCAAAGATGTTTCGTGTTTTCTGAACAAGTTTTGAAGGAATCTCCACCTCAATGAAAGCCTTCTTCAGTTCTACAGCCATATCAATGGGAAAAACATGATAGTTGGCCAGGCTACCATCTTCCAAAGGATTGCTTGAATAGGATGCCAGTTTTAAATTACGCGCATCAAAGCCGTCCTTGTTCACGATGATGATGCCTTGCTCGCGCACATGTGCCAGGTTGACTTTTAAGCTGGCTGCATTCATAGCGACCAGTAAATCAACGAAATCACCTGAAGTGCGTATGTTCTTAGTGCCAAAGTGAACCTGAAAAGCGCTGACGCCGTATAGTGTACCTTCCGGCGCACGTATCTCCGATGGATAATCCGGGAAGGTGTTGACCTCATTGCCCGCAAAGCCTGACGTATCAGAGAACTGCGTCCCTATTAATTGCATCCCATCTCCAGAGTCTCCGGCAAATCTGACCGTTACTTCCTCCAGATGTTCGACAAGTTTACTCATTTTGCTGCTGTTAAATTGCACAGTATATCTACCGAATTCCCCTGTTCCATAAAATGATTAAAGTCATGATGTAATATGACTAATATATAGGGGATTGTGGGTGAAGTACGACAGATTCAATCGCTCATCTAGGTTGAAAATTGACTTATTTATTTTGATTCCTTGATATAAAAACTTATCCAGACACGTGCAGCACGTAGTTGTAGACTGTGCTTAGAAAGCCAATCATCACAATGCCCAGGACGCAAATGGACAAAGCAATTTTTTCGTATCCTGAAACCGATAAAGTAGGGATTGGCGATTCATTTTTATTGATGAACATGGCTTTCACCACCAATAGGTAATAATAGAGTGAAACCGTAGCATTCAATACAGCGATAAAAACCAGTATATACATACCTTGGGCTGCTGCCGCCGTGAACAGGAAAAATTTCCCAAAGAATCCGGCCACTGGCGGAATGCCTGCCAGCGAGAATAATGCCAGTAAAAGCACAAGACTAAGGCGTGGGTTGGTAGTATAAAAACCGTTGAAATCATCCATGCGTTCTTTGTTGGTTGCATTGCACACAATCGACAACACGCCAAAGACGGCAAGGTTAGAGAGGGAATAGATAAGCATGAAGTAAATGATTGTACTCATCCCCAATACTTCGCTGTTCACAAAACCCAGCATCATAAATCCGGCTTGTGTTATGGATGAAAATGCCATGAACCGTTTCAGGTTCTGCTGACGCAAAGCAAACAAGTTACCAACCACCATAGTAGTAATGGATAAACTGTAGGCGGTCAGAATCCACACGCGAGGTTGGTCGGCAAATACACGAAATAGTACTAGCATAAGGGTGAACAGCGCCGCGCCTTTAGAGACAACAGAAAAATAGGAAGTGATTGGCATCGGAGAACCTTCGTATACATCTGCTGTCCACAAATGGAACGGAACCAATGAAAGTTTGAAACCCAAACCCGCCATAAAAAAGACTAACGCAAGAACGGACAACGTGCTGGTATCCCTGAGCAATGCAATCTCAGAAAAATGGAGCGTTCCATACACGCCATAGATTAGTGAAAGTCCAAATAGCATTACGGCTGAAGAAACAGCTGAGGACATCATCAACTTAATGCCGGCTTCAGCCGAACGCCTTACTTTTTTGTCAAAAGCAGCCAATATCGTAAGGGGTAGGGTGGCTAACTCAAGCCCGAGGTAGAGCATAAGAAAATCGCCTGCCGAGATCATGAAATCCATTCCAATAAGCGTTGAAAAAATCAGTAGATAAAAAGCCCCCGTCTTCGACCGGTTTTCAGGTTTTTTGAGCCATCCAGTTGATTGCATCAGTATAATCAGGGTAGAAAGGTTGAGGATATTTTTCAGAAGGAACCTAAGCTCATCGCTGATATACATGCTCCCAAACAACGTGGCGTTTGCTGAAGGAATAAATCCTGATAGCGTGATAATACCAAAAAATAAAATTGTAAGGTTAACAACCAATTGCTTGTTTTCCTTTACCGATAAATCCGCTACGAGTTCCCATAAGACCAGCAGTGTGAGCAGGACTTCCAGACGCATAATTGATAAGGTGTGCCAGTTCATGACATTAATTTGTTAAATGGTTTATCATCTGGTTAAGGGGCTCACGAATCAGGCTCGACAACCAAAATGGTGACATACCAATAATGGCAATGGAAACCACCAGTGTAACGCCACTTAACTTTTCAAACCATTGTGCATCCTGTAATTCCAGGTAATGGTTGTTTTTGATTGGACCCAGCAACAGAATACCTACTACCCTCAGAATATAAACAGCAGTGATTACAATCGATGAACATGCTAAAATTGTTGCTACCCGATGGAAAGTATCTGTATGCTGAAACGATCCTACAAAAATGGTCATCTCGGCCACAAAGCCACTCAATCCAGGTAGACCCAGCGAAGCTAAACCAGCAATTACATAGACTACGGAAAGAAATGGGATAACTTTCATCAAACCACCCATCTCGTTGATCATTCTGGTATGTGTCCGGCCATAGATCATGCCGATCAACGCAAAGAAGAGTGCAGTCATCAGACCATGAGAAATCATTTGCAGAATCGCGCCCGTTGTAGCTGTTTCGTTCATCATCAGCAGGGCAAATAGAACTAATCCGCAGTGACTAACCGAGGAATAAGCATTGATGTATTTTAGGTCTTTTTGCCAAATGGCGCCAAAGGCACCATACACGACACTAATGGTAGTGAGAATGATGAATATCCAGGCGAGTGAATGAGCGGCTTCTGGAAGTAAATACATGGCTACTCGAAAACACCCATAACCACCAAGTTTCATCAGCACACCAGCATGCAACATCGAAACCGCGGTAGGCGCAGAGGCATGTCCATCGGGAGACCATGTGTGGAAAGGAAACAATGCACCGAGCACGCCAAAGCCTATGAAGGTGAACGGAAAGAAAAAAAGCTGAGCCGAAAGAGGAATGTGAACTTTTGCTATTTCGGTCAAATCGAAGGTAAGCTTGCCACCTTCTGGCGCTGAGTTGAAATAAATACCCAATAATCCCACAAGCAATAAAGCCGATCCTCCCATGAGCAAAAGCGTCAATTTCATCGCTGAATATTCTTTCGGTCCGCTACCCCAGATACCAATAAGTAAATACATTGGTATGACAGCCATCTCGTAGAATAGAAACATGGTGAAGAGGTCCAGTGAGATAAAAAAACCAAACACGCCACCGGCAAGGATGATGAGTGAAATAAAAAACTCTTTTCTGAGAAATTCGACTTGCCACGATACGAACATCCCCGAAAAGGTTACTATAGACGTGAGCAGAATCATCGAGATAGAAATACCATCTACCCCAAATTTAAGTTGTATGTTGAAGGATTCGTACCAGGTAGCAGTGGAAACAAATAACATATCATCGGTGTTGCCAGAGCTTCTTTGCTGATAAAATAGGTAGAGCAGCACAAAAGATATTAGCAATTGAGCACTCATGCCGATGGCCGACACCCAGCGCACTTTTGCAAGATCGTTTACCATAGCTATGCCCACGATGGTAAGCAGGGGTATGATCAGTAAAAACAGCAGTGGGTTCATGAACTTTCGCTAGTTTAAGTAGAAGATTAATAAGGTAAGCAGCAGCACGCCAGAGGTGAAATACCATATGTATTCTTGCATTTGCCCGGATTGCATCTTTTTGATCGATCCTGAAAAGAATACGGTAGTGTTTCCGATCAAATTCATCGCGCCGTCTACTATGTGGCGGTCGAACCAGGCTATGGGGCGCGATATGAATTGAAAAATCACTTTATGGGTCACAAACAAGTACACTTCATCGATGTAGAATTTTTGGTACGCCATCGTATAAAAAGCCTTCAGGCCCTTAGCGACAGTTTCCGGTTTGGAATTTTTCTTATAATAGAGAACCGCTGCAAAACTAATCCCCACCATCCCCACCAATACAGAGGGAATGGCAACGATCCAATGAAATTCAGTAATTAGTGCGCGGCCGTCGCTGGTCACCAGATCATGGAAAGGAACAAAGCCTGAAAAGACGGATGCCAGGGCGAGGATTACCAGCGGGATGGTCATCGTAGGCGGTGACTCATGGGGTACATGGTTGTATTGTGGGTTGCTGTTCCAGAAAATAGTAAAGTACAGGCGAAACATATAGAAAGCCGTGATGCCGGCTACGATCCACTGTACGGCAAAGATGAGCTTGTGATGCTCAAAGGCAGCCACCAGTATTTCATCTTTGCTGAAAAATCCGGAAAGTGGTGGAATCCCCGAAATAGTAAGACAAGCAACCAGGAACGTGATGTGGGTTATCGGCATGTGTTTTCTCAAACCACCCATCTCTGTCATGAGGTTGCTGTGTACAGCATGAATAACTGAGCCAGCACCAAGAAATAGAAGGGCTTTGAAGAAAGCGTGCGTAAACAAGTGGAAAAGAGAAGCCATGTACCCTAACCCGGCTTCACTTCCGTAACCGGATACGCCCAGTGCAACCATCATATATCCAATTTGTGAGAGGGTGGAGTACGCCAGGACCCGTTTAATATCGAGCTGGGTACACGCAATGACAGCGGCGAATAAAGAGGTGAAGCTCCCAATATAAGCGATGACTTCCAGTGCGCCGGGCGCGGAGAAATGGTAAATCGGAAAAAGACGGGCTACGAGGTAAACACCGGCTACCACCATGGTGGCAGCATGGATTAAAGCAGACACTGGTGTTGGGCCTTCCATCGCATCTGGTAACCATATGTGAAGGGGGAACATCGCGGATTTTCCGGCACCGCCCATGAAGATCAGCAGCATGGCCCATGTAGTAACTGACATTCCCAGGAAGACAACGCCGCTGGATTGTGCTATGGCCGGGCCATTTAAATCTGTTAGTGCTATAAAGTCAAAGGTGTTGGTATAAAAGGAGAGGAGCAGAATGCCAATCAAAAAGCCAAGATCGGCAAAACGTGTAACAATGAAAGCCTTCTTTGCTGCTGCCACCGCAGAAGGCCGCTCATAGTAAAAACCGATAAGCAGGTATGAAGACACGCCCACCAGCTCCCAAAAAATGTACATCTGGAAAATGTTGGTGGCGACTACTAAACCCAGCATCGAAAAAGTGAAGAAGGAAAGAAAGGCATAGTAACGGGCAAAACCCACTTCACCTTTCATATAACCGAGGCTGTAAATATGAACCATAAGGGACACCGTGGTGATCACCACCAGCATCATCACAGATAGCGGGTCCAACAGAATACCCAGGTGAATAACGAGCCTGTCCGTGAATGGAAGCCAAACGAATTGAAAGACTTCTATGGATTGAAAGACTTCGCCAGTCCGATGTGTGAAGTAATTGAATGCAGTAACATATGAAAGCAATGTAATGATGAACAGTCCTGAAGTGCCGATCATTCCGGAAACCTTGGGATTCATCTTACTACCCAGCAAACCAATGATAAAGAAGAGGGCAACGGGAAGCAGCAAAATCAGTATTGTATAGGAGAAGTCCATAACTTTAGTATTTCAGTTCATCCACATCATCCACACTTACGGTAGCGAACTGCCGGTAAATGTTTATTATCAGGGCTATGGCTATGGCGGCTTCTGCAGCCGCAATGGCCATCACGATGAGTGCGAAAAAGTGACCTTCTAGCCGATGCGGAAACAGGTAATGGTTGAAAGCTACAAAATTGATATTCACCGCATTCAGCATGAGTTCAATCCCCATGAGCATTGTGATCAGATTTCTGCGGATGATTACGCCCATCAGCCCGACAAAGAATACGATCGTGCTGAGAACGATCATGTAATCAAGTGGAATTTCAGCTTGCAGGTTCATGTTTTGTTTTTTTGCGCAATAAAAATTGATCCGACTAGTGCGGCCAGCAGGAGGATGCTGATTACTTCAAAGGGTAACGCATAGCCATGCACGCCTGTATCCAGCAACTGAAGCCCTATGCTGCGCATGTCGGTGTCGACAGGGGCGAGCCGTGCTGGCTGAAAAGTAAATTGAAGAATGGTCATCGCGGACAGCATTATTCCCCCGATGGCAGTAATGGCCCCGGATAGTAGGTGGCCTTTTTTGGGAAGATCAAGTTTGCTGTCGATCTGACTGGTTAATAGAATCGAAAATATGATCAGTACCACTATACCGCCCGCATATAGAATAAGTTGTACCGCCGCAAGAAATTGAAAGTTCATCATGTAATACAGGCCTGCCATCGCTACGAGCACAAAAAGCAGGAAAATAGCTGCCCTTAAAATTCTCCTGCTGGAAATGGACAGAATAGAAAACACGACGATAGCGCCAGACAGAATAAAGAAAATAATTTTAGGCCCTGTCATTCATTTGTGGTTTTAGAAGATGACCCAGGTTTATTGAGCACCTTGGTAAGTTTACGTTTATCGAAAACAGCGTGTTCGAACTTCTGATCAAACTTGAGTGCTAATTCATCACAGGCAGGTACGCACAAACCACAGAAAGAGCAAGTGTCCAGGTGATAGACGTATTTATCCAGTATCTTCTTGCTGCGTCCATCTGCGCCCTCGACCTTCTTATAGATTATCTCAATTGATCCGTTGGGACATTTCCGGGCGCAGGTATTGCATACATTGCAGGAGTGCAGATTGTTTTCATCGTGGATGAGCATCAGCTCTCCCTTAAAATTATCGAACATCTTAAGGGTATCGCGATTCTCCGGGTACCGTTGTGTTACGATGGACCCTGGCCTGGTAAAGTAGGAGCCTGTCACTTTCATACCGCGCATCAATGAGGCTACCCCACTGTAGATATCATGAAAGTATTTTCCAACTTCTCTTATCGTCTTCAGAAATGCCATTGCATAAGTGTTAAAAATGAAATCAAAATCAGATTCATGAGGTTGATCGGCAATAAATATTTCCATTCGAGTGCCAGCAACTGATCGATCCTCAGACGAGGGAAAGTCCATTTAAACCACATCATCAGGTAAATGACAAAGGCAGTTTTGCCGAAGAACCAGAATACAGGTGGAATGAAATCCATGACCTGGTTAAATCCCTGCCATTGGAACAAATGAAATGGAAGCCAACCACCCAGAAATAAAGTGGTAGCTACCGCCGCAATAATGAACATGTTCATGTATTCGGCCAGGAAGAAAAATGCAAACTTTATTCCTGAATATTCTGTATGAAAACCAGCGGTTAATTCTGACTCAGCCTCGGCTAGATCGAAAGGGCCGCGGTTGGTTTCCGCAGTTCCCGCTACGAGATAAACCGCAAACGCTATCATAGCTGGCAAGTGTCCTTTGAAAATCCACCAGCCATTTTGTTGCGAAGCGATGATTTCTGAGAATTGCATGGTGCCTGCGTAGGTAATGATACAGAGCAGGGCAAGCCCTACAGATAATTCGTAACTGATCACCTGCGCGCCGCTGCGCATGGCACCAATAACGGAATACTTACTGTTACTGGCCCATCCTGCAATCAAAATGCCGATCACGCCCATGGAGGAGATGGCCAGAATATAAAGTACCCCGATATTCAAATCGATTGCCTGCAGTCCCTTACCAAATGGTATTGATCCAATAGCCATGATCGACGCCACGATCACGATGAAGGGAGCGATGTTGAAAAGAAAATTATCAGCATTTCTAATGAATATCAATTCTTTCAGCAAAAGCTTAATAAGGTCAGCAATGGTTTGGAACAAGCCCATAGGGCCTACGCGATTAGGTCCCATTCGGTTTTGCATACGTGCACAAATCTTTCGCTCGGCATAAACGAGATACAAACCCAGTACGGCATAAATTAGCAGGAGTACTAATCCCAACATCACCATAGCAAGGAGCCCGGCCCAGAACGGAGAAAAATTTGTGTTCAGGTAGCTGGTAATCGAATCAATAAGGGGGGCGAAGTCGTACATAACTTTATCGGTCTATATCCGGTATTACTAAATCCAGTGAACCACTAATGGCAACGAGGTCTGCAATCTTGTGCCCGGCCGCCAGCTTATTGATAATAAAGAGGTTCGAAAAATTGGGACTTCTGAACTTCATCCGTGCCGGCGACGGACCGCCGTCGCTTACAATGTAGACGCCTAGTTCTCCACGAGCAGTTTCCACGCGCTGATAATACTCTCCTTTTGGAGCTTTGATCGCTTTCAACTCCAGCATAATTGGACCTGCCGGCACGTTGTCGACCAGTTGTTCGAGTATATTAAGTGACTCCCACATTTCCTTGATGCGAACCAGGTAACGGGCATAGGTGTCTCCTTCAGTAAGTGTCACCTCGTTGACTTCTACGAATGGATAAGCACTGTAGGGTTCAATCTTGCGTATATCGCAATGGAAACCAGAGCCACGGCCACTGGGGCCTGTAACACCGTAGTCAATTGCATCTTCTTTGCTCATGATGCCAATGCCTTTTGTGCGTTCGCGGAAGATGACATTACCGGTAAGCAGTTGATCGTATTCAGGAAGCTTCTTGCGGAAGTACTTAATGAACTCCGCAACACGTTTCTGGAAGTTGGGGTGCACATCGCCCATCAAGCCTCCAGGGGTAATGAAGCTTTGCGTAAGCCTTGACCCTGTTGATTCTTCAAAGATGTCCAGTATTTTTTCCCGATCGCGCAACCCATAAAAAAAAGTAGTGAGTGCACCAAGGTCCATACCAAAGGCTGACCACCACAGCTGATGCGAAGCGATTCGCGTAAGTTCTGAAAGAATCGTTCGTATGTATTTAACCCGGTCGCTGACTTCCACATTCATGGATTTTTCTACACAGAGGGCAACGGCCTCATTGTTAATGTGCGCTGAGAGGTAATCCATTCGGTCGGTGAGGTGCACCAATTGTGGATAGGTGAGATGCTCACACATTTTCTCAATACCACGATGTATATAACCGCAGTGGGGGATAACGTACTTCACTTGCTCGCCCAATAAGCAAAGCTCGAAACGCAGCACACCATGCGTGGATGGATGCTGCGGACCCATATTGATGATGTACTCCTCTTTTTCTTTCAGTTCGATATCCATCAATGTTTCTTCCATAGGTCAGCGCTCAAGGGTGAAAGAATCTTTATAGTCTTTGCGCAGTGGAAAACCTACCCAATCATCCTCTAGAAACAGCCTGCGCAAGTCAGGATGATTTTCAAAACGAATGCCGAATAGATCATATACTTCACGCTCAAAATATTCTGCCGATCGCCAGATGTCACTTACAGTAGGCACCGATGGATTTTCTTTGTCTGGAAGGATTACCTTCAATACTACCACGTGATGGTAAACAGTAGACGTAAGATGATAGACTACATGGAATCCATCTTTCCGGTCATTAGCCGTGAGGCAGAATAGGTAATCCATTTTCGTTTCCGGATGCGCTTTTAGTGACTGCGCAACGAAATGCACCTGGTCGGCTGGGAGAATGAACTCCGGATACTGCTTGCTGACCCCCGGTTGTTGACTGGGGACCCACGAAGTGATCAAGGTTGTTAATTGCTCGGTTTGCATTCTTCTGGAGGAATAGCGGGTTGATTTTCAGTAGGATGAATGTATCTTGATTTATCTTCAGTTGAAGTGTCTATTTCCGGTGGATTAGGATTCAGGTTCTGCCCTTCTTTGTTTAGGAGTGTCTGCACCTGGATCTTCCGTTGGAGTTGCATCACGCCGTACAACAAAGCCTCTGGCCGGGGAGGACATCCCGGAATGAAGACGTCAACAGGGATTACCTGATCGACGCCCCGAATCACGGAATATGAGTTGTAGTAGAATGGACCGCCGGACACGGCGCAGGCACCCATCGCAATAACATATTTGGGGTCAGCCATCTGGTCATACAGGCGCTTCAGTACTGGTGCCATTTTCCGGACAATGGTACCCGCGACTACAATGACATCTGCCTGACGAGGGCTGGCGCGGTACACCTCAATACCAAACCGTGCAAAGTCATGACGCGGTGCACCGGCTGCCATCATTTCTATGCCGCAACAACTTGTCGCAAATGTTAGTGGCCAAACTGAATTGGAACGACCCCAATTAATTATTGAGTCGAGCGTTGAAACCAGTACAGGACTTCCGGATCTTCTGAGTTCCTCCAGCGTTTCATTGTCATTGAAGTCTTCGTACGGTATGGATTTGATGTCTACTCCCATATTAATGCTTTTTTCTGCCAGGCATATAATAACCCTAAACCTAGAATGGTGAAGAAGATTACAATTTCAATAAATGCGGTGAGTCCCATTTCACGCATTACAACTGCCCAGGGATAGATGAATACAGTTTCAACATCGAAAATGAGATAAATGATGGCAAACAGGTAATACCCAACATGAAACTGAATCCAGGTGGGGCCTTCTGTGGGGATACCACATTCATACGGTTCCGACTTAACCAGTCCGGGGGTTTTCGGCGCAGCGAAATAAGAGAAACCGATGGCACCTCCTACTAAAACAGCGGCAGTGATAAAGAATGTAAGCAACTGATAACTTTCCATTTTTAGATCGCAGGCGAATTTTGATTCTTCCGTCTTTGCAGGGGCTTAAGTAACTTACTATAAGCTGAAGCTTATATGACTTAGCTTATACTGCGATATGACTTTTGTCAGGCAGAAATGCATCAAAGGTTATCGTGTGAGATTCAATTGAGCGCAATCATTCGCAATCAGAATGGTACTGAGTGGACGATCCAGGCCTTGAACATGGATGCGCTAGATTGTTTTCAGCCGAAAATGCCAATTATGCGCGGGCCGCCTAATTCTTGTTGAGGTATTAAAGTTAGATAGCTTATAATAAAAGTAATTAACTCATTAACTGTGTGTTATTGTAGTTTATAAGGCAATTTAGTTTAAGATACAAAGAGGCATCAAAAGCAACATTCTACAAGGGTAATAGCCAAGCAACATTGACTTGACCTAACGGTGAAAGCCGATTTTATGTCGGCGCATTACCAGGAGCAATTACAATTCGGTAGGCACTATTGGATTGGCCACTTTGCCGTTTAAGGGAGTCGTCTTGACGAACGATTTAGCAAGGACTTGCATATCATCACCGGGAACTAACGGCATACCGGGTTCACTGTTGAATCGTTTTGTCAGGTACTTATGAATGGAAGCGGCTGCTTTTTTTGCTTGCCCCATGGCCAGGATCACTGTCGATCCTCCTGTTATAGCATCGCCAGCAGCAAATACGCCTTCCTTGCTGGTTTGGCAAGTGTCGTTGTCAACGGTTATGACACCCCATTTGTTGGTGCGGATTTCTGAATCTGTTGATGGAATGATAGGGTTAACGCTGCAGCCCAAAGACATAACCACGGTGTCGCAATCTTCGACAAAGAATTCTCCCGTAGGAATTGGCTTTCGGCGGCCGGTTTCATCCTGTTCAGAAAGCGTCATCTTTTCGCACTTGATTTGTCTTACGAAATTATCATCATCCACAATGAATTCAACGGGGTTGGAGAGCCAACGCCATTTCATATCCTCCTGCTCGGCATGTTTGAGTTCCTCCGACCGGGCCGGTGCTTCTGCGTGCGACCTTCTGTAGTAGCACGTTGCTTCTGCGCCTAAGCGCTTGGCAGTTCTCAATACATCCATGGCCGTATTTCCGGCACCAATAACGGCCACTTTCTTGCCCGAATAAATGGGTGTACTGTATTGTGGGAAATGATTCGCTTCCATGAGATAAATGCGGGTAAGGTATTCGTTAGCGGAATACACTCCATTTGCATTTGACCCCGGCACTGCGAGCATCCGAGGTAGTCCTGCACCAGTTCCAATCATGACCGCATCAAATCCTTCGCGTTGCAGCAAATCATCAAGTGAAAGCACCTTTCCGATCACCATATTGTACACAAAGTGCACACCTAATCGGGTTAGGAAGCGTATGTCTTCGTCAACTATTCTTAGGGGCAGCCGAAAGCGAGGGATACCGTACACCATTACGCCGCCCGCCCGATGGAAGGCTTCAAATACCACTACTTCATGACCTCGTATAACCAGCTCATAGGCTGCTGAAAGTCCAGCGGGACCGGAACCTATAATTGCCACTCTTTTTCCAGTAGGCTCCTGCACCGAAGGGATTTCAAGCAGGCCATTTGCCCTTTCAAAGTCGGCCGCGTAGCGCTCAAGGTTACCAATTCCTACAGGAATGTTTTTACGGCCTACCATACATACTGCTTGGCACTGTTTGTCCTGTGGGCAAACTCTTCCACAGACTGCAGGCAGGAAATTCGTCTCCCTGATTTTTTTCGCAGCTGCTCCAGGGTCACCCTGCTCAATCAGTCGTATAAAACCTGGAATATCAATTCCCACCGGGCACGCCGCAACACAGTCTGGTTTCCTGCATTGGAGGCAACGCAACGCTTCGTTTACTGCTTGCTCATCAGAATACCCAACAGGTACTTCGTCAAAATTATTGATCCTGGATTGAGCAGGTTGCAAGGGCATCTCCTGGTATGGAAGCTTTGACCTTTCACTTTTATTCAATTTCAATGGTTGGGGTATCATGGCTACGCTCCTCAAATTTTCATGCTGGCCAGCGCCAGCTTCTCTTGCTTGACAAACATTTTTTGACGCTTCATTAGATTGTCAAAGTCTACTTTGTGTCCATCAAAATCTGGTCCATGGAAGCAAGCAAACTTTGTCTCCCCGCCAACAGTCACTCTGCAAGCTCCGCACATTCCTGTTCCATCCACCATCACGGCATTAAGTGAAACATATGTTGGTATAATTGCTGAGCGGGTCATCTCACTTACGGCTTTCATCATCGGCACCGGACCGATTGCGAGGACATGGATAATTGGCTCGTGTTGTAGGATTTCTTGCAAAGCTTCCGTAACAAAACCCCGGAGCCCCTTTGAACCGTCGTTGGTGGTAACCACGACCTCATCGCAGACCTGGCTTAACGCGTCTACCATAATAAGGCTGTCTGCACTCCGCGCGCCAACGATGCCAATTACTTTGTTTCCGAGGGCTTTAAGATCCTTTGCGGTGGGAATTATCGCCCCTGTACCGTAGCCGCCGCCGATAACGACACAGGTACCAATGGAAGTCGGAAGTGTGGATCGCTCTCCCAGAGGACCCACAATATCTTGAAGACTATCGCCTGGCTCCATAGCATTGAGTTCTGTGGTTGTTTTTCCCACGGCAGAAATAATAATGTCAATTGTGCCTTGCTCGCGATTCCAGGCACATACCGAGAGCGGTATTCGCTCGCTGTAAATATGGGGCCGGATAATGACGAACTGACCTGCTTCGATTTTATGGGCAATCAACGGGACTTCAATGGTGAAGTGGTATGTTGCTGGGCAGAGAAGCCGCTTGGCGAGAATCTTGTTGTGTTGTTTGTACACCTTCACTGAAAGATATCCCTGCCTAAAGTAGGGCAGGTAGTCTTCTGTTTCACGCCGAACGATAAAAGCCCTGTCCCAATTATGATTTTCGTCTTTGCCAGTTATGGCCAAAAATGCTTTGCACAACTTCTTTTCCTGGGCATCAGTTAATAGTCCTTTACGCAACATCTTCCCCAAACACCGGGCAGCATTTTTTCGAACAAGCACCTGGGCAGATGACAAGAAACGAAAAGCGGACTCAAACATGCTTGACCTCAACGCTTCGTCGAAAGAAGGCGCAGGCAGTAGTTGCGTTAATCTGCCAACTGTAAACAACGACATTGCTGTAACCTGGTGATTGTGGTGTGTAGCAAGCCCGAGAATAATCGGAACTGCTTTTGCTGCTTCAGGAATCTTGAAATAAGAAAGTACCTGAATGAGATTAATAAGGTCGTGGTCCCGGTCTTGATAGTCCGCAAGCTTCGGTAGTATGTACGCAAGTCCCTCATGCCCGCTTCGGGCCAGGGTTTTCCCGAAGTAAACCGCTGTATCGCTGTCTGCCTCATGAACTGAGTCAAACAGAAAGGGTATCATTTCCGGGCCGAATTTGGCAATTCTTTTTTCAACGCGCACCGCCAGTTTTGGCATGAGCGTAGACCCCGTATGATGGGCGTGGAAGAAAACTTTAGCGAGGGCTTGGGCCAGGTTTAATTTTTCATCAAAGGTCAGCTCGCTTAAGCCCTTCACCGTGTCCACGGCTTGCGCGACTGACGGAGCAGAGCCTGTATCCAGGTTTTGAATAATTTGGTTTACCCTGTCAGTCATTTTTGCATTTTGTTGTACCAATGGACAATTGACGCATTCTATTTACCAAGAAAGGGATGGACAAGGAATGATTAAGATCAGGTTTTTTCCTTGCTTTTATCATCTTTGATAATTGCCACCAGGGAAACAAGCCTTTTGGCGGTGACGTTGGCAGGAGGCACCGGTAAGCACTCTTACAATATGTTTGTAAATGCCTGGCCGCGAAATATGAATGAAGCCCAAATGACATCAAAGCCTGCATCACCACGAAACGCTTCGTCAATGTGCCAGAAACATGCAACAGTGTTTGGTATTGATTAACTCCTTTTGCGCTGATAGATTAGCACGATCATCGAACACGTGAAAGAGAATCCAATCATGCCGGTAACGACAATCATGAGCCAGCGTTGGGTAAAAGTATCGATGATTACAGATTTCGGATCTTCACGATTAACGTAAAGCACCAGGGTATCACCCACCGAAAACTCAGGCGTATCGGAATAGACCGGTGCGGCTAAGGAATGTTCCTCCCCGTTCATATCGTAAGCTATAATGGGCGTATATGTGGTCGCCTCATCGTAGGCAACATGAGGTTCCAGTTCTACCACGGTCCCGATAACCTTCTCGCTGTGTTCAATTTGATAATTCGTATAAACAAACACACCAATGGCCGCTAGCAATATGGGAATACCGATAAAGCCCATAACGAATGCTAGAATCCTAAAGAATCCCTTTTTATAACCGATGGCGCGGCCAAAAACACTTCTTATTAAACGGGCCGGATTAAGGGATTCGCGCAACGCCAGGACTAGCAATTTTTCAGCTTCCGCCGGGGATACATCATATTTTTCCTGCAACAATAGGATGGCTTTATCCTTTTGTCCTGAAAAGACCAAATCTCTTAGTTCTTCCTTTATTTCACTAAGGTCATTCACTGGCAACGAACTTTGAACTAATTTAAGAAAAAATAAACGTCATCAGGGGGTGGCCTTTTCGTTTAATAGGCAAGGAAATCCAAATGCTAGCAGCAGTCTGGTCACGATCATAATCTGGCATGCTGGAAGGGTAACACGGGCCGTTATTGGGGGATTAACTCTCGCTCGAAATAGGCAATGGGGTTCTGCGCTGGATCATCAAGAACGGCACAATAGTAAATGCGCTGATAATACTTTGTTATCGTCAGTCTTACTTCAGGATGCAATTTTGCAGACAGGTTAGTACCTACTTTGAAGATATTGTCTGTATTTGTTCGATAGCTCACTACGATTTTATTTATGCAGATGCCAGATCAACACCGTGTTCGATGGAAATCAACTGAGAAAGTTTGAAAAGGTTAACAACCTTTAGGATCAATAACGCTGCAAATCAGCCAGTAGTGACTCCAATTCAACCCTGGATTTATTTAGCTTAAATCCAAGCTTTTCCAGCATACTCTCACGGTCTTCCTGCTCCAGTGCAAAGTCTTCATCGCTTAGGATTGGAAATATCCTTTTAAGCAGTGCTTTTTGTTCTCGCCAGCTTCTTATAATGTCCATTGCACACAAAGGTAGTCATAAAGCATCAATATTCTGCTAATATTGACGCTCCTTATAAAAAACAGATTGTTATGCAATTTAACGGTACCTTTCAACCTACTCATATACTTTAGGGATAGATTTCTATGCGTGTTCCAGTAGCCCGAAAAAACATAAAGTTCACACCTGATTCTAGCAGAGTGGTTGCCCGTTATTTTATGAACGGGGATGAACGTACAAAGAACATGGTAAGCCGGATAATGGCGCTGGATGAAAAACAAGTTGCCCTCACCCTGGAGCATACCCTGCGCGAGTTTGCGAGCCGTCATCGCAATATTTCGCGTGTTTTTTTTAAACATTGCGCCAATATTGAGGGAATTATTGAGAGCATGCAAATCAACTATGCTGGCTTATCCGATGAACGGAAACTGCTCATTGGTTCGTACTGTACGATGGAATATTCTATTGAATCGGCAGCCTTCTTCAACCCATCCATTGTCGAGGATTTTGACCAGCATTATCTGGAGAAAGGGGAGAAGAGAATCATCATTTCGTTCCGGGCTACCGGAGAAGGACACATATCCTCCATCGTTTTTAGACGAGGAGTCCTGGATAAGCATAATGATCTCCATGTTACAAAACCGGGTGATTATGTTGACAAGGCAGAGATTACACACAAAAAGTTATACAACAAGAAACGATTTGTTAGAAAACTGGAAGAAATGGAAATTCCCGATAAATATTCTACGAGTATTATGGAGGATCTCCCGGAAAAGTTTGAGTACTACATGCTAAAAAATTCCGTTGGAAAAGTTTTGAGTGAAAATAATATCAGTGCCGAAAGAAGAATTGCCCTGGAGCAGGTAACCTGGCTGGCGGATTCGTTTTATGACATTCAGTTTCATCACGATGCTGACATCACAGAGCGTGTTATGTTTCCGGTTTCTGATTCTGAAAGTCGGGGTATAGAGGATGCTCGTTTTGTGCGTTTTATGGATGATGACAAGACAGAAAAAATATATGCTACCTATACAGCTTTTAACGGACAAACTATTCTCCCAAAATTACTGTCAACGGAAGATTTTTATACTTTCCGTGTGATGCCACTGCACGGAACCGGGGCACAAAACAAGAATCTTGCGATGTTTCCAAGAAAAATTAAGGGGAAGTACGCGATGCTGGCAAGAATCGATGGCGTAAATAACTATTTGATGTATTCAGACAGAACAACCGTGTGGAATAACCCGGTTATGATCCAGGAACCACGCTTTCCCTGGGAATTTACGCAAATTGGTAATTGCGGTTCGCCACTCTGGACTGAAGAAGGTTGGCTGGTAATTTCGCACGGTGTAGGACCCATGCGACGGTATTGCCTTGGCGCTTCGCTGTTTGATCTTGATGATCCTTCAAAAGAAATAGGCAGGCTTGACGAACCCTTGTTATCACCTCGCGAAGATGAACGGGAGGGTTACGTCCCCAACGTAGTATATTCATGCGGATCGATTATACACAACAACAGCCTCATATTGCCATATGCGGTATCAGATTATTCATCTACCTACGGCGTGGTGGATATGGCTGAACTAATTGATGTGCTGAAAAAAAGTAAATAGATCCTTCAAGTCCCCGGACGAAATAAATTTCTGCCTACTGCTGTATGACCATCGTGTAGGCATTGATGTACTCATCAATCATGCGTCCCATACTAAACTTGCGAATGGCATGTTCACGGCAACTGCGCGGATCTATATGCTTCAGTTTTGCCAAAGCCGCTACGGCTTCTTCGATTGTATTAGCCAAATATCCGGTACTTCCATCCACGATAAGTTCTGGCATGCTCCCCCGGGCGAAGGCCACAACAGGCGTTCCACACATCATAGCCTCCACCACACTCAAGCCAAAAGGTTCCTCAAAATATATCGGATGCAAGAGTGCCTTGGCATGGCTCAGGAGTTCATTTCGCATTGCTGGATCGGCGTTGCCTACATACGTTACACGATTGTTATCTATATGCGGTTTGATCTTCGTATTAAAATAATCCTCATCCTGAATAAGTCCGGCAATTTTTAATGGATACCCGGCCTTACGGGCTATGTCTATCGCGGCATCGGCGCCTTTGTCAGGATGTATTCTGCCAAAATACAGCAGGCAGTTACCCTTTTCCTCGCGGAACGGAAAATTGTCTGGGTCTATTCCGTGGTAAATCGTTTGTAAATATTCAAGTTCGGGATGTCGGTCGGCATTTGAAATAGAGATGAAGGCTCCGGACTTGTTATACTTTTTATATACTGGAATTATTTGCGGGGAAGAGAACCCGTGGATGGTGGTAATCATTGGCGTGGCAATGAGGCGGGAGTAAGTCAGCGGAAGAAAATCAAAGTTATTGTGAATGATGTCGTATTGATCTGCCTTTTCCATTAAGTGACTAATGTGCAGGCATTCCCATACCTTTGGATCAAGATCAGCATTTTCTGCATACGGTGCTTTGCATACAGATTCAAGTTTTCCGTTCGTTAGGGAATCGCCGGTGGCAAAAAGAGTGACGTCGATACCCTTTCCTACCAACCCCTCCGCAATACTGGAAGCAACCTGTTCCCATGGACCGTACTTTCGGGGAGGCGTTCTCCATGCAATGGAAGAGAGTATCGCTACTTTCATGCTATCGGCGCTTGATAAATAGCCTCACCTGGATTCTTAATCTGATTTATAGAATTCTTCATAGGCTTGCAAAACAGTAAGGTGAGATATTAGATAAGCAAGCGAACTCTCAGCGCCCTGGTTTCTATTGACGCCATAGTTTTCAAAACCATCACAACAGCCCTTTGTCTCAAAATCGTACAAACTCATTCTTAGATCATTCTCCCCCAAAAACCACATGAACGAGGTGTATAATTTATTGAGGTACTCCTTGTCCTTCGTCAGGTGAAATGCCTGGTGGTACATCAGTATCATGGCGAGCGCATCGATTGGCTGCTGCGCAAACATTGATCTTTCTCCGTCCTTTTTATACCATTCCTTATTTCCAATAATAGAGAGATAGCCGTCCTTGAGGGTGATACTCGTAAGGAAGTTCATGCTGTCAAGGGCAGTCTTGGTTATTGTATCGTCATTTAATATTTCAGCAGAATGAAGCAGCGCCAACGGTAAGATACCATTGTCATAGGCCAATAAGGACTCAAACCATTTCCATTCGTGCGTGCTATTTTCCTGGTAATGTTTAATAAGGGTGTAGGCCAGATTTCGCAGCCGTTCGGTCATTCCATCGTCACCAGGCGTATTTCTTAAGTAGTAGCTAATTCCAATCATCGTGTTGGCTATACTTCTTATGGACTTGAGCTTTTCAAAATTTGGGGCCGCATCAAAAAACACCAATCTGCCGGTTTGGTAATAGGCATCATTGGGTGCGTTTCCCAGCAAGTAACCAAGTGCCCAGATTGTCCTTCCGAAAGAATCCTCTGAACCAACTTGATCCAAAAAGTTCCGGTTGAAACTAAGGAAATTTCTGAAGGTACCATCCTTGTTTTGCATGTAATGGATGTAGCTGAGATAAATGGGTGATAATTCAAGTGCCAGATCGTCCTTCTTTTGCTTGTAGGCCATCAGCACCATCAGCAGAGCCCTCGCATTGTCATCCAGGCAGTATCCTTCTTTTAAATTGGGAATGCCAAATTTTGCGTGCTGTATAATCCCGGTATCGTCGGTCAACCGTTTGATGTGCGTGAGCAGGAAGGGTGGCAGGAGTAGTGGATCAACGATTGTTTCTTTTTTGACAACCAATACAGCAGGTTCTGCAAGAATGTTTTTAGCTAGCAATGCATACTGTTCACCAGTCTTAGGCCAGGTAATGTTTCTCCCATAGTCGTGCGCTTTCTTTTGGAGGTCGTGCAATACATCAGGGTTGCTTAGCAGCTCAATGAAAATTGTTGAAAGCTCATCCGAATCTGTGAAGTTAAACAGCCTGCCCCTCCCATCCGCCAGCAGTTCTGTAGCATGCCAGTAGGGGGTAGAGATAACGGCACAGCCAACACCCATTGCATAGGAAAGCGTTCCACTTGTTATTTGCGCTTCATTTAAATAGGGCGTAATGTATATATCGCATGCGGACAGATATTTGAACAATTCCTGCTGATCGATAAATTCATTTAGAAATAGGACGTGATCGCTCAAGTGAAGACTTTTTACCAACAGATGCAGGTAATTCCTGTATTCTTCACCTGAATGCCGCAGAATATTCGGGTGCGTTTTCCCCAACACCATGTAGAGAATATCGGGGTATTCTGTTATCACTTTTGGCAAGGCCTTTATGACTGTTTCTATCCCTTTGTTTCGCCCAATAAATCCAAAAGTCAGTAGAATCTTTTTGTTTTCAAGCTTTAGCTCTTTCTTGGATTGGGTCTGATCAAATTGAATATCGGGTACGCCATGTTCTATAAAAGCAATTTTATCTTTTGGAATCCCATATATCGTCGTGAGGAACTTGATGGCCTTCCGGCTCATGACAACAATTTTGTTGGCCATTTTGCAGATCTCCTTGAGCACAGCCTTTTCGTTGTAAGACGGTGTCTTCAGAATTGTGTGCAGCGTTACCACGAGGGGAATATTAAGCTTATGCAGCAGCGGAAGGATATAGACACCATTTTGTCCACCAAATATGCCAAACTCATGTTCTAAAATGCACAGGTCTGCGCCACTATGGTTAATAAAATTGGCCGCCTCCAGATAGTCCGCTTGTTCTTCCTGGCGGATGACGAGTTTCACTTCCTGCGGGTAGGGGTAGGTTTGCCCGTGGTCACTCAGGGCGATAACGAATCCTTCGCTCAATTGTGCAGCCGGAGCCTTATTACTCCGCATTGAATGGACTAGATTTTGCGTAAAAGTTCCGATGCCACACTCTCGTGGTGGATAGGTTCCGATGTAGGCGATTTTCATGATAGTTGGAGCTTTAATGGACCAATTCGTGCAACAAAACCCAAGCTTATGGTAGAAAAGCGCCTTTCGGCGAGATATTCTTGTGGCAAAGCACTTAATGCTATAGAAACGCTTGTCTGCTAGTGGGACGGATTTCCTGTGTACTGAATACAGGCAGGTTATCAATTTTGCCAAAGGTACGCATAATTAAGTGCATTCAGCCAGCTGCGAGATATTCAACTTAGCAAGGGCAGAAACAGGCCTGATCTCTTTTTGTTTTGCCTGCTGGATCGTATCAGACGATGTATGAAGGGTTATAACCAAATAATTCAACCCATTTTTCTTGCCTTTGCTTTGTATTCTTCAAGAAGGCTTTTTATATTGACCGACCGTTTAGTCAAAAAAAATTGAGCCCTCGCAGCGCCATTAAAAACCAGGAAATAAGGCAAGAAACCATGGTGAAGATCATGGATGCTGCTTTTTCATTGATCGCAAGACAGGGCTATGAATCCACCAGCATCTCGCAGATTGCCAGGAAAGCCGGTATATCCAAAGGGCTTTTGTACAACTATTTTCTTAGCAAAGAAGCACTACTTGAAAAGCTCATTCAAAACGCAATGTCACAAGGGGAACAAATCGTAGCCACTTCATTCACTGACGATCCGGCGAAGACATTGGAGAATCTTTTCAGGCGGTTTTTTAGGGAACTTCGCGAACGGCCTGAATATTGGCGTCTTTTAACGGAGCTGACTTTGAAAATCGATAAGTTCAAATTTGTGCACGATATCGCGGTAGAGAAAATGACGGCTTACACTGAATTGTTGAGGCACCTATTCGTGCAGCTGGGGGTGGAGGACCCTGCCGGTGAAGCAAAATTGGTTGCTGCCGTATTTGATGGAATAGGGATGCAAGCTGTTGTGATAAAACAAGATTATCCGCTGGATGAATTGGAAAGGATATTAATCAGAAAGTATTGCAACCGAAAAATAACGCAATGAAAAAGTTGATAGTCGTATTGCTCGTGTGTATCCCGATGGGCGTTCAAGCGCAGACCGCGAAAGAGATCATTAAGAAAGTGGATGACAAGATGCAGGGTAATTCCAACCGGTCGGTAATGAGGATGACCATCGTTCGACCAGATTGGAAGCGGGAGGTGACCATGAAAGGGTGGTCACTGGGAAGGCAGTATAGCCTGATCCTCATTACAGCACCTGCACGCGATAAAGGTCAGGCTTTTCTCAAACGACATACTGAAATGTGGAACTGGCAACCGTCTATTGACAGGGTTATTAAACTTCCTCCTTCCATGATGCTGCAATCGTGGATGGGGTCCGACTTCACGAACGACGATCTGGTGAAGGAATCATCTGTTGTGGAAGACTACATCCATACATTAAAGCAGGATACCACAATAGGCGGGCGCGTCGCGTATCAAATCGAAATGATACCCAGGCCCGATGCGGCAGTGGTCTGGGGAAAAGTAACAGTGTTTGTTGACAAGGCAGAATTAAACCAACTGCTGGTCCGGTATTATGACGAAGACGGGAGCTTGGTAAATACGATGGTCCTCTCAGACATTAAGCCCATTGGCGGCAGGGTCCTTCCGTGTCGCCTTGAAATGATTCCGTCTGATAATCCAAAACAAAAGACCGTAATAGAATATCTTGATTTGGAGTTTGACCTCAACCTGGAGGAAGATTTTTTTTCTATGCAGAATATGAAGCGCGTTCGATGAATGCAATACCTGGTATACACTAAGAAACAAATACAATGTTTTTCACCCTGGCATGGCGCAATACATGGAGAAATAAAAGGCGGTCACTTATCACGGTGCTTTCAATCACTTTTGCGGTGTTGCTGGCTTGTGTTATGCGTTCTCTGCAAATAGGTTCGTATGAAAGAATGATCGATAATTCGGTGCGGTTTTACACTGGCTATATCCAGATTCATAAGAACGGCTATTGGGATGATAAGGTCATCGACAATAGTTTCAAGTACGATACTTCGCTGCAGCGCACAGTGACCACTATGCATGGGGTTAAATTGGATGTGCCACGGTTAGAATCTTTTGCGCTGACGTCCTTTCGGAGTCAAACAAAAGGCGCGATGGTTATGGGGGTGGACCCACAACGGGAAAATAAACTGACGAACGTAAAAGAAAAGATTGTTCGGGGAAGATTTCTCCAAGAAGACGACGAGGGAATACTGTTGGGAGAAGGTCTGGCCGGCTACCTCAAAGTACAAATAGGGGATACTGTCACTTTGCTAAGCCAGGGATTTCACGGTGCGAATGCTGCGGGATTATTTGCGGTGAGGGGCATCATCCGATTCGCTTTACCACAACAAAATAACCAGCTTATCTATATGTCGCTGCCTCGCGCGCAATGGTTTTATGCAGCGCCGGAACTCATTACCAGCATTGCGCTGCTGATCGATAAACCTGCCCACACGACTAGGATCGTTTCGCTATTGAAAAGCAAAACTGATTCCAACCAAATTGAGATCATGGGCTGGCGGGATTTGGTTCCTGAATTAGTGCAGAGTATTGAACTTGACAACCTGAGCGGCAAAGTGATGCTATGGGTCTTATACCTGGTCATTGGCTTTGGAATGTTTGGGACCTTTTTGATGATGGCGGCAGAACGCCAATACGAATTCGGCGTAATGCTAGCAGTAGGGATGCGAAGAATCCGGCTCCAGGCTGTTGTGTTTCTCGAAATCTCGCTCATGACCGTCCTGGGTGTATTGCTGGGAATCACCGTCAGCCTGCCAATACTTACTTATTTCTACTACAACCCAATCCGCTACGATGAAGAAGCTGCCAAAGCGATTGAAAGTTTTGGCGTTGAGGCCATCTATCCGTTTTCGCTCGACCCGGTAATTTTCACAAATCAGGCATATGCCATTTTTATCATGGCCATAGTGCTGTCAGCATATCCTATTTGGACGATTTATAAAATGAAAGTGGTTGAATCCATGCGACCATAAATACAATAGCCTATGTTAACAATAATTGCCTGGCGAAACGTTTGGCGGAATAAGGGTAGGAGTGGAGTAGTGATTGGGGCTATGGTGGTGGGTATTTGGGCCCTTTCGTTTGGCAGTGGATTTATGCAAAGTTTTTTGATCGGCTACATCGAATCAGCCATACGGTATGAGACTTCAAATGGTCAAATCCACCATCCGTCGTTCATGGAAGATCAGGATATAAAATTCACCATAGGCGATCCTTTAAAAGTAGTTGCTTATTTAAAAGAACAAAGCGCTGTCAGAGGGATTTGTGCCAGGAGCCTCGTCAATGGGATGATATCTTCTGCGCGCCAGGCAACGGGGGTTCGCATTGTCGGGGTCAATCCAGTGGAAGAGGCTGATGTAACCCACCTTGACTCCTTGATCGCGGATGGTGAATACTTTTCTACTGTGCTTAGCAACCCGGTCCTTATCGGCGAGAAGCTGGCAGAAAAACTCAAAGTTAAAGTAAAAGCGAAAGTAGTGCTCACTTTTCAGGATGCAAATGGAAATATCACGGCAGGTCGTTTTCGTGTAGCGGGTATTTTGCATGCCGCGTCGTTGGTAATCAATGAATCATCGGCATATGTCCGAAAGGATGACCTTAATCGGTTGCTCAACATCAATGCGGCAATACATGAAATCGCGTATATAACAAATCCCGGTACGGATGATCAGGCACTAGCAGATCAACTCAACAAAAAATTTCCCAATGAAAAGACATCATCGTGGCAGGAACTCTCACCCGCGCTCGTGTTCATGCAGCAATGGATGGGCGCCATTTTAAAAGTGCTGATCGTGGTGATCATGACTGCCCTTGCGTTTGGCATTGTGAATACCATGCTCATGGCGGTGCTCGAACGTATCCGTGAGCTGGGTGTCCTGATGGCCCTGGGTATGAATAGGGGCCGCGTTTTTCTAATGATCATGATGGAAACTATTTTTCTTACCACCATTGGAGGGCCTTTGGGTTTGATTGCCGGTTATGCTACAATTTCATATTTGGGCGAAAAAGGTATTGACCTTTCCAGCTATTCTGAAGGCCTGGAAGCAATCGGATACGAAAGCGTATTGTATCCAAGCCTGGGAACAACTGACTATATACAGATCGTTGTTGGGGTATTGATCACGGCAATCCTTGCTTCAATCTATCCGGCATGGAAAGCCATACAGTATAATCCTGTAGAGGCGATTCATACGCTTTGAGTCAGGTAAATGTATTAATTAAGTAATAAGAAATGGCTACACTAATTGAGGCTACAGGAATTTCAAAAGTATATCATAAAACTACGGTACCGGTACATGCCGTAAATAATATGGATTTGACGATTGAAGAAGGCGAGTTTACAGCCATTGTCGGTCCTTCCGGATGTGGCAAGACTACGTTACTCAATATTTTGGGAGGTCTCGACTATCCCTCGTCGGGAAAAGTAGAAATAGCCGGTGTAGATATTACAGACATGAAAGATCGCGACCTGATTGACTTTCGCCTCAGCAATATTGGGTTTGTTTTTCAAGCGTATAATTTGATCCCTGTGCTTACGGCTGTTGAGAATGTTGAGTTTATCATGCTGCTGCAAAAAAAAGGGAAAAAGGAACGCGAAGTGCGCGCCCGTGAACTGTTGATCCAAATGTCCATGGGCGATAAATTAGACAGCAGACCCGGTGAACTCTCAGGCGGTCAACAACAACGTGTAGCTGTTGCAAGGGCGCTGGCATCAAAACCGCGTTTTATCCTGGCTGATGAGCCGACCGCAAATCTTGATTCTGCTTCAACTGAAAATCTATTGAATCTTATGTCGCAAATCAACACAGAACAGCATACTACCTTCGTCTTTTCTACGCACGATCAACGGGTAATGGATAAGGCGAAGCGGCTGGTAACATTACAGGATGGTGCTATTATTTCAGATACCAGAAGATAAAATGTTTGCAAAAGTTGCGCTTATTCTTTTGCTATTGCCGACCACAATGTTGTCGGCGCAGGACGAGACGGACAAACCAAGGAAATTTACCATGAAGGGGTATCTCAAGGAAATGGCATCCTTCAACTATTTTGGTGACAGTTTGCTTTTGCAGAATCTTGTTCATAGCCGGCTTAATTTTGCATGGTATGCTAATGCTGAATTCACCGTGTATGCTGAATTCAGAACCCGTTTGATAACCGGAGATCTGGTCAGGGAAATTCCAAACTATAGCGCGTATATCGACTCGAACAATGACTATTTTGACCTTTCTGTTAACCTGATTGATAACAAAACTGCTTTGCTCAATGCGATGGCTGATCGCCTTTTTATTCAATGGATACATAATAATTGGGAAATCAAAGCCGGCAGGCAACGCATCAACTGGGGTGTAAACCTGGCCTGGAATCCGAACGATTGGTTTAATGCCTATTCATTCTTTGATTTTGACTATGAGGAACGGCCAGGTGCTGATGCGCTGCGGATAAGCTATTATACTGGCGTTGCTTCGAGTGTTGAAGTTGCCGCTAAGATGGCGAAAGATGTGGATCATTTTGTTGGTGCATCCATGTGGAGGCTGAACAAGTATGATTACGATATTCAATTCCTGGGGGGGCTTGTACAAGGAGATGCAGCACTAGGCACCGGATGGGCTGGCAACCTCGGTAAGGCGGGATTCAAAGGAGAGTTAACTTACTTTCACAAGGTTGTCAATACACAATTCAACAGCGCATATAACAACATGTTCCTGGGAGCATTTTCAGTAGATTACGCTTTCCCCAGCTCGTTGTATTTTAACGGATCACTGATGTACAATTCGCAAGGGTCCTTGCATCCGGATTTCGGATTTGAGTTGGTTGCTCTGCGCCCAGGCACTGTACGCGATTTGTCGCCGTATACCTGGTCCACTTTTATTCAATCGGCATACCAAGTTACGCCGTTGTTCTACGCGAGCCTGGCGTTGATTGGCTATCCCGGTGGTGACACATTCTTCGTTAACCCGGCACTTACTATATCGGTATTGCAAAACCTTGACGTAGACCTGATCGGCCAACTGTTTTATGGTGAAGATCAAACGGGCCATTTTGGATCACTGTTAAAAGCTGCATACATAAGAGTGAAGTGGAGCTTTTAAAGTCACCTTTCACCACACATACAACATACAACAAAATGCTCTTTTATTTCCTGTTAATTATAATCTTATAATCCCATGTGGTGCGCAATTAGTTTCTAGCACAATTTCCAAAGTCACCAGAACTGCATGTCTTCAATACAAGGATGAAGGAATGGGAATTGTAGCATTCCCTCTTGTTATGATTCATTCTGTAATGAATTATGCCATGAAGTTCCCTAGAATATTTATTGGGTTGCTCGCCACGTTTACACTGGGATACCTGTTGGGCACAACGCACGGCAGGGCCGACGAACCCCTATCCGGAGGCGATAGCCAGTCAGGTAATTTCCCGGAATCAAACAAAGCGAATTACGGCGTTAGGGAGTTTCCTCGCCGAAGGACCTGAAGGCGATTATACGGTAAGAAATGATCCGATTCAATTTTACTTACCCATTATGAGGATGGTTGCAATGTAGTTCACGCTTGAACCCTTTCCCTTAAATGTTACTGCGCTGATTGCTGTACGGCCCCGGTATTGTTCTTATAATTCTCGAATCCAAATATTTCTAAATCGAACTTTGTTCCCATGGTCCTGCAACAACAAAGGTAGTTTTTCAGGATGCTTAAAATAATAGGGCGTACCAATATATACACACGGACCTTTTAGCACTGCATGGTTTTGAATAAGCAGTCCATTGTGAAATACGGTTATTGTAGCAGGAGACTTCAATGTGCCGTCTTCATTAAACCTGGGTGCGGTAAAGACGATGTCATACGATTGCCATTCACCTGGGGGCCTGCTTGCATTTACCAACGGGATCAGTTGTTTATACATTGATCCAGCCTGCCCGTTAGAGTACGTTTCATTTTCGTAAGAGTTTAGTACCTGGAGCTCATACATTCCCATTAAAAATATGCCGCTGTTGCTGTACCCCTGACTCTCTTTACCGGGATCCACGGGTGCCAGCCACTCAATGTGCAGTTGTACATCACCAAATGCTAAATTGGTTTCAATGGCGCCAGCTCCAGGTTTTACAATCATTTGGCCATCTTTTACGATCCACTCAGCAGCTGAATTTTCAGGATGATCAGCTTTCCATTTGATGATGGATTCAACCTCATCCATACGTGTACCGTACCCATATTTGGGTTTATGCCATGCGTCCAGGTCTTTACCATCAAATAGCACAATAGCATCAGATGGCGCTAACGTGAACATTCCAGGAGTCACCTTAGGGGGTTTTGGTTCCCACTGCTCAGTGGCAGCCCACGGCTTTGATGATTGCAAGGCAGACAGGTCAATTTTAGTGGGCTGGGCAATCAGACCGGAAATTGATAAAACAGCAAGAATCAAAGAGGTGATGTACACTTTCATATTGTTTGTTTAATTTTATTTCCTAAGGTAATCAATCTTCTGAAAATTGTGACAGGGTCATAAAAATACACAGGGATAAAAATTCGAGGCTGTTGTTATTTGGTCCGGTCGCTACGTCGTGAATAGGTATCTGAACGTCTGTGGCATACGCGGCGGCCAAATTTTGCTATGCATATACAGTGACGAGTGTCATCGAATAAGATCAAATTGCCTAGCAATGCCGGGAATTCCGTGCCGATTTATTCGAGCATACCATGTTAAATGGCGAGAACCACCTAAAGGAGAATGATGAATATCACTCCAATTGAAAATTATTGTCATAGCGCGTGGCTGGGATAAATTTTAATTTCATAGCAAAATTGAATGCCATGAAAAACATAATTATCCCTGTAGATTTTTCTCCCTATTCGATTAGTGCAGCCAGAACGGGCGCCTTCTTAGCGAAGCACACAGGAGCTCAAATACACCTTTTGCATGTAGCCGACATACCTGCGGATTGGAAAAAGCAACCGCTCAGTGTTCGAAAGAAGAATTCAATGCTGGAAGGTCGATTGCGAGAAGTCAATGCAAAGCTCTTGAAACTTTCCAAGAACGCCATATTTAAAGGTATTCGTGTTTCCACGGACGTAACTGGTGAGATTCCTTACGAACAGATTACCGCGTATGCTAAGACACTGCCCAAGTCACTCATTGTTATGGGGGCTCACGGCGCAGGGGATGCTGGCGGATTGTTTATAGGATCAACGACGCAGCGTGTATTGCGTACAGCGCCGTGCCCGGTGCTTTCCGTAAAGAAGAACTACAGGCCAAAAGCTATTCGGAAAATAGTATTTGCTTCTGATTTTGAAAACAAAATAGCAGCTCAATTGAATATTGTAAAAGATCTCGCGGAAGATCTCAAAGCCTCCGTAGATCTTTTATTCGTTAACACGCCGACGCTATTTAAGGATAGCGAACAATTGGATAAACGAATGCTTCGCGAGATTCCCGCTAAGACAGATGTAGCATTTAAATGCGTAGTATATCAAGACCATCACCGGGAATTGGGTATATACCATTATGCTAAAAAATCCAAGGCAGGAATGATTGCCATGATCACTAATCTTCGTATAAAGAAATCCGAATACTCATTAGGAGTTACTGAAACATTGCTCTTTCACACGGATGTACCCCTGTTAAGTTTTACGGTACACTAAATAAGATCATAAAAAAGTAAGCAACCGCGGCATAGCGTTCGATTTTTCATATTTTTGCTGCTATACTTTATTCAACTAACCGTAGAAAGGGATCAGCTTTTCAGGTAATCTACCGCCTGCTGATCAGGATAGGCATAATCTTTCTGCCCAGATACAATTTCAAGGCTTCATGGACTTCATCCTTATTAAAATAGCATTACTTTTAGATTCATACACTAATGCCAAACATGCGATTCAAAAATAAAGTAGTCCTTGTTACCGGTGCCGCCAGAGATATTGGTAAAGCCATCGCCATTAAGTTTGCTGCAGAAGGCGCCCGGGTAATTATAAATTATCTACAGTCGGAAGAGGCCGCCCGACAAACCGAACAGGAAGCCAAAGCTGCCGGTGGCGAGGTGGCTATTTTCAAAGCAGATTTGACCCGATCAGCTCAAGTGGAAAAACTCAAAAAGTTTAGCTCGAATACATATGGGAAAAAGTTGGACATCCTTATCAATAATACAGGTGGAATCGTTGGCCGCAAAAAACTGACGGAGCAAGATGAGGCCTTTTACGACTCGGTCATGGACTTGAATCTTAAATCAGTTTTTTTGGTAACAAGCGCCTTTGTTCCGCTAATGACTATCGGCGGGGCAATTGTAAACATTTCTTCGCTGGCAGCTCGCGATGGAGGAGGAGGAGGGTCGTCCCTGTATGCGGCTTCAAAAGGTGCCATATCAACGTACACGCGTTCCTTGGCAAAGGAGTTGGGTCCCTCCGGTATCCGCGTTAATGCTGTTTGTCCGGGTCTGATTGACACCACTTTTCACGATTTGTTTACGCCAGACGATATGCGTGAAAAGATAGCTTTAGACACACCGTTGAGAAGGGAAGGAACTTCAGCGGATGTGGCCAACCTGGTGGCCTTTCTTGCTTCTGAAGATGCATCATTCATTACGGGAGCCAACTACGACATCAATGGTGGACTTGGCTTCTCCTGAATTAGGGCTAAAAGACAAATGATCTGCTGGCAAACCTGGAATCTGATTTTCAAAAAGGTTTGGTGCATGTTTAAATATTGACAATTGAATTTTTCAAACCATGAAAGCACTAATTTTTATTTTACTATTTCCTGCTGCTTTAGCTGCCCAAAGAAATCCAAGTGCGGATGTTGCTGTTCAAAACACGTTTAACGTTATGTCGTATGGCGCAAAGGGAAATGGGATTGCTGATGACACCCAAGCATTCCAAAATGCGTTTGATGCTGCTAATGCTGCAAATGGGAAGGTAATTATTCCATCGCCTGCTCAATTTTATAGACTTACCAATACCATCAATGTGGTTCCAGTGACTGGTAACCAGGTTTGGATTCACGTAGAAGCATGGGGTAGAGCCGGCTCAATCCGCTATCATGGGGTAAGCAATAAACCTGTATTCAGGATTATTGGGCTAAAGGGTGCGGTATGGACTGGCGTGAATGTGGCAATAGGAAACGGATTAACCAATGTTCAGTGTTTTGACATAGACACAACACCGGAAGCCGAATCTACTTCATTTGTAACGTTTAAAGATTGCTATCTGGACCTGGGAAATCAGCCAAATAACGATGGTTTCAGGCTTGGACATAATTCAGGCGGCGGTGCAGATATCTCCAATTATCAATGGGAAAACTGTACGGTGTTTGGCACAAGGAAATCAGGCCAGATAGCCTATCACATTGAGGGCTCCAATACCCTGTCCCAAACCTGGATGGGTGGATTTGTCGCCTTCTGCGATCGGGCTTACTCGAACAAATCAGGGACTGGCGCCAAAGATGGTCGTGGTAACGGAAGCGTTTACTTTTTTGGTATGGGTTGCTCTCAAAACAATATTGATTACGATATAAATTTTGAGCAGACATATCTAATTTCTGGGGGACGATATGAGGCTGGTGGGAGCTTTTTAGAGACTGGAGTTGGCTCTTACCATGCTGCTATTACCGTTGAAAACCTGCAAATAAACGATTACAAAAGTGATCACTTATTTGATATTAACACGGCGGCCACTTTGGTGATAAGCAACTGTCGGATGAACAAGCAATCAAGTTCGTTCACTGATCTCGTTAGAGTTTCAGCTCAAAGTGGGGCGGGTTCTGTTATCATCGACGGTGGTGGTACCAGGGCCGTAAATATCATAAACAAGGAAAAGGGGAGATGGAAAGCCTACACAAGAGGGTTGGGTAAATTTTCAGACGCCAATGGTGTATTCATCGGCAGTTACTACCCGGACTTAAATGGGCAGTGATATTACCGCATGCGGTAAAAACGCTCATAGCCTCGTCCGCCCGAGTCAACCATCGGTTGAGAAATATCCACTGGCATGTTTTGTTGTAGGAATCTTCTTCGCACAAAAGTCACGGCAAAATCCACTTTTATAAATTAAGTCCGGCTGGAACCAACGGTAATGTGTTCAGGTTCTTGCCCGTGGCATGGCTTATTGCATTGCGAATGGCAGGTGCTATGCCGAGAATGGGCGTTTCTCCCGCACCAAGGGATGGAATGTCCTTCCGGTTGAGCATAACGGCTTCGACTTTAGGCAGATCGCTGAAACGGGGCACTCGGTAACTGGAAAAGCGCGGATTGACAATTTTACCGTCTTTAAAATCAATCCACTCAAACAGTGCACCACCCATACCCTGGATGACAGATCCAACAATTTGGTTTTCCAGATGATTTGGATTAATGATAGCACCGCATTCAAACGCTACCACTATACGCGTAACCTTCACATTGCCGCTGTCCGGATCAACAGCCACCTCGGCACAAGTAGCGACGTAACTTCCTTTTTCATCACCACAACCAATGCCAATGCCATGATTAGGCGCTGGTGTAGCAGTCGCCCATCCAAATTTGACAGCAGCAGCCTCCAGTACGTCGATCATTCTGGTTTCTTTTAGATTCTTTAGCCGGAAAGCTAATGGATCCATATTGGCTGCTCGCGCCAGGTCATTCATGACGCACTCGCGCGCAAATACATTTGCCGTCGCAGCAAGCCCGCGATATGAACCTTGTCGCAACGGCGAATCAGCAGGATGGAATTGAATTTCCTTGTTGGCAACATCATATGGAGTTTCAATGCCTGAGCTACCGGAGTTATAATTGTGAAACTCCCACGCACTTACAATCCCATCGTTGGTAGCGCCTGCCTTTACTTCAATCACACCAGCGGGTCGCAAGTATGCCCATGTGAATTCCTCTTCGCGTGACCAGACTACTTTTACGGGCTTCTTTGCTTCCCTCGCGAGCCGGGCCGCTTCAATACCGGCTTCGCCGGTATGTTTTCCGCCGTATCCGGAGCCTGTGTCTGGCATGATAACCCGGATATCTTCCTTCGGGATCGGAAAAACATCTGCCAATTCTTGCTGAACTCCAAACGGTCGTTGGGTTCCTACCCAGACGGTTAATTTTTCACCGTTCCACTGTGCAATACCAGCCCGGGGTTCGAGCGGTGCATGGGCAATGTAATCAATGTTGAAAGTCTGCTCAATTTTCAATGCTGAATGGTTGAATGCTTCTCGCACGTTTCCCGTGGCATTTTTGTCATGGCCGTCTTCAGGCTTGGCAATCGCTTTCAGGTGTGAAAATATTTCACTCCGCGATGGTTGTGGTGTTGTTTTCCATTCTGCTTTAATCGCATACAAAGCTTCTGAGGCTAAGCGAAGAGTCGGTGCAGCGACCCCCACAAAATTGCCTTCTATCACCACCGTGACGTCCTTAATGGACCGGGCACCGGAAGCATCCACCGTGGTCAGCGTTGCCCCGTAGGCAGGGGGGCGTAAGATCTTACCATATAGCATACCCGGTAATTTCATGTCTGATACATACTTGTGCTTGCCCGTGACAAATGTCTCACCATTTTTCTTGGGCACGGACGTTCCTGCTATACGCCATTGCTCAACAGGTTTTGTTGAAACCGCATTGTTGATGGGCTTTATTAACTTTTTCCCAGCCACCAATTTTCCAATATCGATCGTCTGCTGATTTCTATCATTGAAAACAGTACCGTTTTCAATGCGAATAGCTTTGCGATTGGTTTTCCATTTCTCCGCTGCCAAGTCAATGAAATACTCCCGGGCAGAGGCTGCGGCCTTCCGCAGCTGTGGCCCCATAAAGGGGATGGAACGGCTTCCGAAGGTCCCTCTGTCGTAGGGGGTGAGATTCGTGTCTCCCATGATCATTTCAACACTGTCGATATGCACATCCATTTCCTCGGCAACGATCTGTGCCAACGATGTACGTATGTTTTGGCCTACTTCAACTTTTCCGGTATATACGGTAACCAATCCATTCTCCCCCACGTGAATCCATGCGCTGATTTGATCTTCTGCATCCTTTGAATCCGTGAGATCGCCTAATAGGTCAGCACCCAGACTGCTGGCTACACTGAAGGTAACTGTAATACCGCTGCCCAGTGCCTTAAAGAACTTCCGTCTGTCCATACGAAATGTAAACACAGGTTCGCCTTGCTCCGGGGAGAGTTGCTGATGCTGAATCCTCTTTTTCATGGGCTAAGTGTTTGCTGCCTCCTGGATAGCTTTAACAATGCGCGGGTACGTCCCACAACGACATATATTGCCCTGCATGGAACGGATGATTTCCTGTTCCGAGGGCTTGGGCGACTTTTCCAATAAAGAAACTGCAGACAACGTCATGCCTGAGGCGCAATAGGCACATTGAAAAACATCTACATGAAGGAATGCCTGCTGAACACGATGGAGTTTTCCATCCTCAGCTACACCTTCAATAGTAGTTATATGCTTTCCAACGGTACTTCCTGTGGACGTAATACATGAGCGAACCGCAGTTCCATCGATGAGTACTGTGCACGCACCACATACGCCTTCACCGCAGCCGTACTTACTTCCGGTTAGATCAAGCTCATCACGTAATACGTACAGCAGTTGATCGTCTGGGTGGGCATTTACAGAATATTTCTTTTTGTTGATTAATAGCTCCATTGATTCATGTATTATATTCTACAATTCACTGTAATCGGCAATGATAACTTAACGAAAAGGGTTAAGAAAAACAACACGCGTCTTCAGAAATTACATTGGGGATACCCTGGGGGGTACGACGAAGCATGTAAGCAGAGAAATTAATGGTGGGTAATTAGCCCTTTCAGCGTTGTTAACTTGGTCCCTAAAATGAGACGGGAAACAAAAATGCCTTAGCACGCCTCTGCCCAAACTCAGTTGCATGTGGATAGATAGATCGATACATCAGGTTGAGAGTGTGACCTCTTCAACTGATTTCTTTCTTTTGAACAGGCCCCTTATCGAGAATTTTTTTCTCTGATCTTCAGAATAATAACGTTTCTCATATCTTTTATAATGCCTTGTCACTAGTTAATATTCCAATCTGGGGATGAAGTGGCAGGACTTCCGTTTTGATACCACTGACTAATCACCTCTCGCTGCGAGTCTTTGGCGAACCCTACCGATGGAAAGTAAACGGCATAGGAATACCACATATCCTTACCTGGCAGTGCTTTGATAATCGTGACCTCTGCGCGTTTTCCATTCTTTACCAGTGGTTGATTGTCTCTAATTTCAAATTTCACAGCCTTTTTTCCTTTGTATACAGGACTACCTACAATTTGCATGGCATAATCCCAGCTGCCTGTTTCCAAATTATGCGCACTTGAAAGCGGGTGATCTCCTTCAAAATTTTCCTGGAACAACAGCCCTTTTTGGGGTCCATTCCCCTGCGCAATCGCCTGAGAACGCTGCGGGTCTGATAATTGGGAAAGGAGCACTATTATGGCTATAATGATGTAATTCAATACGAATAGTTTTGCAGTAAGTTAACGAATTTTCGACCAAGAATTAAGCTTTAGCGTAAGTTCTTTATTGACCTCTTCCCATGTAATAATTTCCAATTAATCAGGCACAGCGGTAATACTCTTCATGTTGGTCAAGAGATTGATTTTTCATAAAAGAAGTGAATTTGGTACTGCAGGCTGATGCTAGTGCAAACGGGTTCTTTGTTGTGGCGTGCGTTCGATCTCATTGCCTATGTTTTCGCAGAATGCAGCGGGCGCTGGTTATGCCCGAGAATGCGACCGTCTTCCATCTCAATAATCCGGTCGGTCTTTTCGGCAAATCCGGGGTCGTGCGTCACTACCAAAAAGGTCTGGTTTAGTTCCTGCGACATTTGTTTAAAAAGACCAAAAACGATTTCGCTATTTTTCTTATCCAGGTTGCCAGTCGGTTCATCTCCCATAATAATAAGCGGGTCATTGATCATGGCGCGCGCAAGCGCTGCTCTTTGCTTCTCTCCGCCTGAAATCTGACCGGCTTTTTTCAGGGCCAGATTTTCTATCCCTAGTCTTCTCAACCGTTCCCTGGCCTGGTATTCTACTTCCGCTGCGGGATACTTATTGAGTTTGAGGCCAGGCAGCATCACATTTTCCAGGACCGTGAATTCGTTCCACAGGTAGTGGAACTGAAATACAAAGCCAATTTTTTCATTGCGCACATGCGCCAGATATGGTTCGTTTCTTCCTTTGACAGATTGCTGGTCAATAAAGAGGTCACCATCGAAATCCGTATCCATTGTAGAAAGGATGTATAGCAGTGTAGACTTTCCGCAGCCGGATTTGCCCATCATCGAAACAAACTCTCCTTTTGATACTGTAAAGGTGATATCTTTAAGAATCTGGACCGTTACCGGGTCATGGAATGTTTTGTTGATGTGCCTTGCTTCCAGGATGACCTGATTCATATTTTATTTTCCTCTTATAATAACTACAGGATCAATGCGGCTGGCTTTCGCAGCCGGGAATAATCCTGCCAGGTAAGTCGTAATCAGGGAAAAACTCAAACCAATTGCGTAATAGACAAGATCGTAATTCACCGGATAAGTTGTTATCGTAGGCAGGGCTGGCGTGTTGAAAGGAATCTGGTCGATGCCTGCTGAGGCAAGAAAACCGAAAAGAATTCCTGATAGCCCCCCCGAAACGCCAATACTTAAGGCAATCAAAATGAATATCCGATTTACATCAGCGCCTGAGAATCCGGTTGCTTTCAAGATGGCAATAGAATCCATCTTTTCATAAATCATCATATTGAGAATGTTATAGATTCCAAATCCCGCAACAATCAAAAGTGTTATGCCAACCGCATAGGAGATCAGGGTACGCACAAAACTCCCGGTTTCAAATTGCGCATTCGCCGTTTGAATATCTTCTGTGTCAGTCTGAAACAAACGATGATATTCTCCTGCAACAGCAGGGGCCAATTCCAGATCTTTTAGCTTAACCTGAATATCCGTGATATAGTGATTCCCTTTTCCGAGTATTTTTTGGGTGGTGCTTAAGGAGGAATAGCTTTGCGCTTTGTCAAAATCCTGGATGCCGGACTGAAAGTAGCCTACCACTTTTAGCCCGAATCGTTCCCCTTGCGGAGTGGCCACGTATATGAGATCACCAATACCTGCCATTAATTTGTCGGCTAAAGCCTTACCCAGGATAATGCTATTGGAAACGGTTCTTATGTTTGCTGAATTTCCTGCTGTGATGTAATCATCAAAATGGAAAAGCCGGCTTTCGGCATCGGGATCAATTCCATTGATTACACCGGTAATTTCTATCGTGCCTGCCGCGAAGAAAAGCGGTGCACTTATTTTAGGGGCGACACCCAATACGCGGTCATCTTCCTGCAATGCTTTCAGAATAGCCTGGCTATTGTAAATTTCCTGCCGGCTGTTGTTCGGTTTTATCGAACGGACAAAGTTATGCATGGCTTTGAATTCACTCGAATTATTGATTGGTTGCTCCTCGCTCACTTTTGTTTCGGAGTATAAACGCACGTGCGCTGTACGGTTCAGGATTAATCCATCCAACAGGTCATTCAACCCATTCATGAAGCCCAACAGTGCAATGAACATCGTGATGCTAAACATGACACCGATCGCTGCCACCAGCGTTTGTTTCCAACGCGCGAGCAATAACGAAACCGCAATCCTGATTATCAACGTGTAGTTCACTGCTCCGGTTTTAAGATAAAATCATCAGGGGTCAATCCGTCTAGAATTTCTACTTTCTGATAGTCCTTCAAGCCAGTTGTCACTTTTTTCTTCTTTTTTCCTGCAGTCCAAACAAAGGAATCGTCAACCAGGTAATTTCGTGGTATGGTCAACACGTTCTCTTTTATCTGGATCACGATGTTTGCTTCGGCGGTAAGGAAAGGGTAGAGCAAAGGAGGCTGTGTTATGAAGTCAGCTTCTACGGTAAACGACTTCGAACGCTCATTCATTACCGGGTTAATTCTGGTAACGATCCCCTTGAAAACCTGGCCTTTGTAGCTGTCCATATTTATCAAAACCTGCTGGCCTTCTTTTATCCTGGCGATATCGTACTCATCTACCTGCAGCTCAAGGAAAAATTGATTCTCGCTTCCGATCAGGGCGAGTGGGTTCTGTACCGTCACCAACTCGCCCTTTTCTTTTAATATGTCGTATACTTTTCCATCCACTTCACTCTTAATTATGTATTCGTCTGCCAGCGTAGTGCTGATCTCAAAATTATTCGAAGTCTGTTTTGCATTTAGCTCAAGTTGGCGGCGCAGATCTTCGAGCCGGATCTGTGCGGAACGATAATTCGAGACCGAACCTTGATAGTTCAGGGTCGTCTGTTCAAGCTCGACGGCTGTACCTATGTTTTGTGCCCACAATTGACGCTTACGTTCAAGCAGGAGAGAGTCATTTTCCTTTTTTATTTTAGCCACTTCAACCGCCATTTTCAATTCGTCAAGCTTTTGCTGATTCTCGCTGAGCTTTGCGTAGTCCGCTGTCAGTTGTGCATTTCTGGCATTCAATTCGGATGTCTTGTTGAATATTCTCAACAGCGGCGTTCCTTTTGTTACGCGTTCGCCTTCAGCCACAAGAATTTCCTTGATAATACCGCTGACTGTCGAGAATACCTGATATTGATTTTCACTTTTCACGATGCCTGAGGCATAGACCGATTCGGAAATGTCCTCCACCGTGGGTTGTATTTTCGTCTCATGAGACTGGCATGAGAAAATGACGATGGCGAGCAATGAGAAGACAGAGAATATGCTATTTTGAGTACTTTTTTGCATGTTAAAACCGCAACAAGGTCTGCATTATAAAAGGCTCTGGATATGACAATCGTCACTATTGGAATTGACAAATAACAGCATGGAATGTGCCCGATTCCAGCTATTAGGGGCTTTACGTTCGCTGCCTATCTGAAATTTGCTATGCTGACCATTTTTTTGTACCTTTGCACAGCATGAATCATATCTCACTCTCATAGTAAGCATTATCACCTCCTTTTTCTCTTTTACATTCCGCCATGTAGCAACAAATGAATACGATAAGGAACTATCGTTGGTGATTTCTATGTTGCTTACTGTTTATGAATGTGTGAATTAATGACTAAAAATTAAAAACAAAGCGACCATGAGGCAACTAAAAATAACCCAAAAGATTACAAACAGAGAATCGCAATCGTTAGACAGATATTTGACAGAAATCGCTAAAATAGATTTGATCACAGCTGAGGAAGAAGTCAAACTGGCACAACGAATAAGAGAAGGTGATGATAAAGCTTTGGAAAGGCTGGTGAATGCAAACCTTCGTTTTGTTGTATCTGTAGCAAAACAATACCAGGCCACGGGGATGACACTTAGTGACCTTATTAATGAGGGAAATCTCGGGTTGATTAAGGCAGCATCCCGTTTTGACGAGAAGCGGGGCTTCAAGTTTATATCATATGCAGTATGGTGGATAAGACAAACCATCTTGCAGGCATTAGCGGAACAGTCGCGCATTGTGCGTTTACCGCTTAACCGTGTAGGCGCATTGAATAAAATCAATCTAGCCTTCTCCGAACTGGAACAACAGCATCAACGGGAACCCACAGCCGAAGAATTGGCGGAAGTAATGGAGACAACACCTGATGAAATCCGGAAAACTTTAAGTTATCGAAATCGCAAAGTTTCCATGGATGCCCCACTGGGACATGACAGTGACGCAGGTACTTTGCTTGATGTTATGCCCGATGCGACTGCTGACATGCCGGATTCGCAGCTGATGAATACATCAATGCAAAACGAAATCAAGCGGGCCTTGTCGAGGTTAAGCGAGCGCGAAGCGCAGGTTTTATCCTTGCATTACGGCCTTTCGGGCGGGCATGCAATTTCCTTACATGAAATTGGTGATCGATTTGATTTAAGTATGGAGCGTGTCCGTCAAATCAAAGAGAAAGCTACCCGGAAACTGCGCAATGCACCCCGCATGGAAGCATTGAAGTCGTACTTATAATTTCGACCAAGTGCCGTGCATGAATCATTAGCCGGCATCAGCCTTGATTACCGCAGTTCACAAGTATACTTTTCAATTCTCGTTTGGCTATTCGTAGCGCAATGCTTGAATCGGATTGGCAATCGCTGCGCGTACCGTGTGATAGCCTACGGTAAGTAATGCGATGATAAGGGAAGAAATCCCAACCAATATGAAAATGCCTATTCCGATGTCGGTCTTATAGGCAAAGTTATTTAGCCATAAGCTGCTGAAGTAATAGGATATTGGTATGGAAATGCCAAAAGCAATCAGGATCAGTAATGAGAAGTCCTTTGAAAGCAGGCCGATAAGCCCCGCCGTGGTGGCGCCATTTACCTTGCGTATCCCAATTTCTTTCCTCCGCATTTCCGTCGTATAGGAAGAAAGTCCCAATAGGCCAAGGCATGCAATGAAGATGGCCAATATGCTGAAGTATTCCATAGTCCTGCTGAACTTGTCTTCTTTCCGGTAAAGATTGTCGAAATTATCATCCATAAATGAGTATCGGAATGGATTTCCCTCAAACTGCGTATTCCATTCTTTCTCAATCGTTGCAATGGTCTGTTTCAAGTCTTTTGATTGTACTTTGATTGATAACACGTTACCACCTAATTGAATAACTAATGGTTTAATGGGATCGTAGAGTGGTCGGTAATGAAAATCTTTTACCAGCCCGATGACAGTTCCGGCTTGAATTATGTTGGCATTGGCTAACCGCTCTATCTTTTTGCCCACTGCATCGTTGCCCCAGCCAAGGGCGGCCGCAGCAGATTCATTGATGATGTATCCTACAGAGTCCGTGGAATTTCCAATCTGGAATGAATGCCCCTCAAGGAATTCAACATTCAAAACCTTCTCGAAATCGTGCCCCACAAACATGACGCTAAACCACTGTTGCTTTTCCTGTGGTTGGCCGCCTTCCACAAAGGCGTTCTCAATCACCTCTTCCTTTCCGGGAATACTGCCTCCGAATAGTGATACTGCTTTGATTTCGTGGTTTTTAATAAGCTCGGACTTAAATCCCTGATATTTTGGAAAAATGTTAAATGTGGCGTCCACCATCATGACCTGCTCTTTGCTAAAGCCCATATCCTTGTTGTGGACATAGTCAAGCTGCTTGAAAACAATGCCAATACAAATAATAAGCGATATTGAAATCACAAACTGGCTTACGACCAGTGCTTTGCGTAGAAAATTATTCGATGCTTTGCTTCCCGCATTTCCCTTTAACACTTCTGTAGGCTGAAACGAAGCCAGCACAAGGGCTGGGTAGCTTCCGGCCAGGATGCCGGTTACGCAGGCCAGCACCAGCATACTAAAGACAAGTACCGGATTGAACAGAATATCATCGGTAAATGACTTACCTGTGAGGCTGTTAAACCAGGGTAGGACCGTGATGATAAGGAAAACAGCGATGATCAGTGACAGAAAACTGGTCAGGATAGCCTCACCCATAAACTGAAATATCAGCATGCTTTTATATGCGCCCATTACTTTTCGCATGCCTACCTCTTTAGCACGCTTTATCGAACGGGAAGTAGACAAATTCATGAAATTAATAATGGCAATAATCAGGATCAGAAAAGCAACGAAGGAAAAGAGGTATACATGTTGAATCTTTCCGTTCGATTCAAATTCTAATTCCAGGTCAGAATTAAGGTGGATATCATTGGCCTTTTGCAGGTGAAGTACCACGCCGTTTGCTGAAAGGTTTTCAGGGTAATGATTCTTGACGTAGGCTGGCAGACCGGCTTCGATCTTTTTCGCTACATCGTCATTGGGTACTGTAAAATACATCCATGCCGCGACCCATACCCATTGGGTTTCAAAAAATTGAGGGTTGTTGAAAAATGATTTGAATGTTTCAAAGGAGCAGATCATGCTAAACTGTAAGTGGGTGTTGAGCGGCAAATCTTCGATCACACCAATTACTTCCAAATCTCGAAAACCATTTAAGTCAAGACGTTTGCCAATTGGATCCTGATCTCCAAAGTACTGCTTTGCTTTGCTTTCGGTCAGGATAACCTGGTTCGGGCCGGTAAGTGCTCCTTTGCTTTCTCCCTTTATGAATTTGAATGTATAGATCTCCAGAAAACTGGGCTCCGCGAAAATAAGATCATCTTCAATATATTCCTCCTCCTCTAACTTTATTACGGGAGTATTTCCCCAGCTTGAAGGCCTGAATATGATGGCTGCATTTGTGATTTCCGGAAAATCATTTACCAGGGTGTTCTTTGTTGGGAAAGGAACAGTTGCCGATTGTGACAGGTGTGTCCCCATGGGGAAATCCTGAACAAGACGATAGATTTGTTGGTTATTCTCAAATCCCTTTTCATAACTCATTTCGTCTTGCACAAAAAGAAGGATAAGTATACACGCACCTGTCCCGAGCGCAAGCCCCATTGTATTAATTAAGGAGTAATATTTCTGGTTAAAAAATCGTCGAAATGCAACTTTCAAATAGTTTGTAAGCATAATGGCGTGGTTTGAACATTGTACTAACAAGCAGCATACCATAAAATAATGTGGTGTTTCGCTTCAATCTGGCAGCAGCTCCTGTTCGAATTTGAAAATTCGTGGTCGGAAACGAACTACCGCAAATGGGAGTATTCACCGTTCTATTCGAAAGCAAAGCCCTCGATGCGATCATCGTGATCTGCGGACGTATGGCCAGGGTTGCTAGCACACGATCAAAATCAGCCCCACTTCGATTAAAATTTGTGATATTTAATGAATGTTGAAAAAATAGTGCCAGAAGAAATATTTCCAAGCCAGGGAGAACTTTATGCTTAAATACAGTGGTCAGCGGGCATTTAACGTAGCCAGGCATGCCGCCCGGGAACTGGTTGTGTTCTCCAAGTTGGAAAGGCTTGTGGCTGCAGTTTGTATGGGCACGCCTTTCTTTTTGATCCTGGCCGACTCCCAGGACAAGATCAATTTCTGGCCTATTGCTTTTGGCACATTTACCATTATGGCAATTCCACTGATCGTGTCGCTTGCGGCATACAAAATTTACGGTATGGCTACACTACGTAATGGGATTCTCGCCTTTGTTAGTGCTTTTATATTGGTGGCGATTTTGTTTTACATTTGGTATCAGACCTTACCGGCTAATTTCATTGTAAGGGACAGCATCAGCAGTTACGTATCCATGAAAAATGCACAGATATTTGGCCTTTTGCTGACTTCTGCATCGATGTTGTTTCTTTTCAATGGTGCAGTGTATATCAACACCGTACCCGAAATCTCCAGCAAAAAGCACGGAAAGTGGTATAACCTTGTGTTGGGTATCAGTTTGCTCGGTGTAGTCTTGTTTCCATGCACCAATCCCAAACTGGAAGTATTTCACTACAGTTGTGCCATACTATTCTTTGCGGGCGGTGCTTTCGTGATTGCTTTTTTTAACAATGAAGAGCATCGGATAATAAGCATCATTATTGCTGGGATTTCATTGCTTGGCTTCGTTGTATATCTGTCCAATACGATTTGGCTGAAGAGCGCAGCCCTATCTTCATTTTCGCTTTTTTGGGCTGAGACAATCGCCCTCTGGGTTATTGGTATACATTACATTCTTGAGTCGCTTGGCGAATTGAGTTAACCCGAATGTAACTGTTTTGAAGGGATAACCTTCCTAAAGTGTATTTATTGTTTCCAGACAACACTGAACTTGTTACCTTAGCATATCATCATTAGGCAATCATAGGTGGTGTTAGGTGTAAGCAAATGAATTTTTTTACATTATCATCTCTGCGACGCGAGTTCGATTTCAGGTTGGCGGGGCGTTGGTTACTACTAGGGTCTGCTGTGGGTATCATTAGCGGTCTTGGTGCAATCCTTTTTCAAAACCTTCTTATGTTTGTTAAGGAGTTCGCAACAATACACTGGATGGGATTACAACCCGGTGAACCGGGAGGAGAGGTAGCTGAGCATTTCTTTTCAGTCGGCGCTTTTAACCCTTACCTGATTGTTTTAGTCCCTGCAATCGGTGGGCTCATCACGGGATTTATCGTTTATAAATTTGCACCGGAAGCAGAAGGGCATGGCACTGATGAAGCGATAAAAGCTTTCCACAAGAAGCGCGGTATAATTCGGCCTATCGTGCCCATTGTGAAGCTTTTTGCCTCTGCTATTACCATTGGAACTGGGGGATCAGGTGGAAGGGAGGGGCCAATTGCGCAAATTGGAGCTGGTTTTGGAAGTTTCCTTGGCCAACGTCTTGGGCTTAATGCGCAAACGCGTCGATGGCTGCTGGCAGCGGGCATGGGCGCCGGTATTGGTAGTATTTTCCGTGCCCCCCTGGCGGGTGCGATATTCGCAGCCGAGGTTTTGTATTCATCGATGGAAGTGGAAACGGAAGTGCTATTGCCGGCAACAGTATCGTCCATTATCGCTTATTCTGTTTACTCTTTCAGCTTCGGCTGGGATCATATCTTTACCAATGTTGAGCAGCATGGGTTTTCCAATCCATTAGAGTTGATCCCATATTCCATTGAGGCACTTGTCCTGGCGTTTGCCGCACTCATTTTTGTAAAGTCATTCTATGGCGTACGCAACCTTTTTGCAAAGTGGTCCATTCCTGCTTACATCAAGCCCGTCCTTGGGGGACTCATCACCGGAACTGTAGCCTTGTTGCTCATACAGTTAACCGGTGATAGAAAATTCGTTATTGACGTACTGGGAGGCGGCTATGGAATTTTGCAGGAAATATTTCAGAATGGGCTGTTGAATGTCAGCCTATTGATCCTTGCTCTCGTGGCAGTAGGTAAAATCATTACTACCTCTTTTACGATAGGCTCGGGAGGCAGCGCCGGTGTTTTTGGTCCGTCTATGGTCATCGGTGGAACGGTTGGAGCGGCAACAGGATATATTTTGCAACTGATTTTCCCCGGAATCCCCATCCATCCTTCAACATTTGCAATTGTAGGTATGGCCGGGTTTTTCTCTGCTGCCGCCAATACGCCGCTGTCTACGATTATTATGGTCAGTGAACTAACGGGTAATTACTCACTATTGCTACCAAGCATGTGGGTTTGTACGCTGGCATACCTTGTAGCCCGACGGTGGAGCATTTATAAAAGCCAGGTGCCCGGAAAGGCATACTCCCAGGCACACTTTGGGGAGTATTCCTACGATATATTTGAGACCACACTCGTAGAGGAAGCTTTTAGAAAGGAACGAAATTACGTAACTATCCCCTCTACGACCACACTGGACGAAATTGTGAAGCGGGCTGCAAATATCCGACAGCATATATTTCCCGTAACCGATAACGATGGGCATCTTATCGGCTCATTTACTACACCCGATCTTACGCAGGCGCTGATGGAGACGGGAGGTGCAACGCGCACCGCCGTCGACATAATGTCCGGTGCCTGGCTGCGCGTAATGCCTAGAGAGACAATGCGCAAGGCTCAGCAAATCATGATGGATAATCAGGTAGAGGAATTGCTTGTAGTGGACGCTCATGAACTTCCGGCGAAAACATTGGGCATCATTACTACTGCTGATTTGCTTACCGCTTATAACTCTAAGTTTGCCCAGATGAAATTTGGAAATGCGAAACCTGAGACCGCGCTGCCAGAAGATACTTCAGTGCTGGGGCGTATAACACTCAGTGATGTATTAGAACGAGATCTCATTACCATCGAGCCGGAGGCAACACTTGGTGATCTAGTGAAGATTATTATACGCTCAAAACGTAACATCTTTCCCGTGGTGGATAAGCGCCTGAAATACTATGGAATCATTCTATTAAACGATGTCCGGGAAATCATGTTTGACAACAAGCTATATGAGACAACGTTGGTAAAAGATCTTATGGTAAAGTCTCCAGATACAATCATTATCGATGAAGGCATGAATGAAGTGATGAAGAAGTTTGAACAAACAAATGCCTGGAATCTTCCGGTGGTTGATCGCTACAAGCGCTATCGCGGCCTGATTTCCAAATCAAACATTTTCTCTGCATACCGTAACCAATTGCTCGTACAGGCCGGCTAACAAGCATCTACCCTATACCCTATACCATATACCTTATACCCTATACCCTATACCTTATACCTTATACCCTATACCCTATACCCATAACCCTCCAACCACAAAAGAAAATCGCGATGAACAAGCACTACCCCCAAATCTCATTTATCTTTTTCACCATCATCCTCTTTGTCACCAGTCTATCTTATGCGCAGGAACTTCCTGTAGTGAAACCGGAAGACATTGGATTTTCGAGCGAACGGTTACAACGCATCGATGCGGTGTTCAGTTCCTATGTAACCGACAACAAGATGGCAGGGAGTGTAATCCTGGTAAGCCGCCGGGGTAAAGTTGGTTACTTCCAAGCATTTGGATACCGCGATATTGAATCTAAGTCCACGATGAACAGGGATGCTATTTTTCGCATAGCCTCACAAACCAAAGCAGTCATTAGTGTGGCCATCATGATTCTGCAGGAGGAAGGAAAGTTATTGATTCAGGATTCTGCCAGCAAGTATATACCCGAATTCAAAGAAACCACCGTAGCGGAAATCAAGCCCGGAGGTGGCTATGCGGTAGTAAAAGCTGAAAGACAGATCACGATAAGGGACTTGTTAAACCACACCGCAGGAATTAGTTATGGCCAGGATGGGGTCGCCAGCGAGGAGTGGAAGAAAGCTGGGATACAGGGATGGTATTTTGCCGACCGTGATGAGCCGATTTCAAAAACGATAGAACGAATGGCAAAGCTGCCGATGGACGCGCAGCCAGGAGCCAAGTGGGTATATGGATATTCGACCGATATCCTCGGCGTAATCATAGAGCGCGCTTCAGGCATACCGTTAGATCAATTTTTGAAAACCCGTATTTTTGATCCATTGGGTATGGCTGATACCTATTTTTACTTGCCAAAGAACAAGGCAGGAAGATTGGCAACCGTTTATACACCATCTGAAGGCCAACCCTTGAAACCGGCGCCGGATGGATCGGGAATGAACAGCCAGGGTAACTATGTCGATGGCCCAAGGAAAAGTTTTTCTGGAGGTGCAGGACTTCTTTCCACGGCAAGAGATTATTATCTCTTCCTGCAGATGCTTGCAAATGGTGGAATTTCTAATGGGAGCAGAATCCTTTCTTCTCGAACAGTCGATTTGATGACGGTAAATCACGTGCCTCGGGGAGTTGATTTTCGTCCAGGAGAGGGATTCGGCCTCGGATTCGAAGTAGTACTCGATCAGGGCGAGCGCGGCACGCAGGGATCGGTCGGAGAATTCGGCTGGGGAGGTGCATATGGTTCTACCTATTGGGTCGACCCCGCCGAAGAGCTCGTGGTGGTTTATTTTACGCAGCTTCAGCCTGGCTCTATCGTGCAGGATCAGTTAATGCTCCGCGCACTGATCTACCAGGCTTTGGTGGATTGAAAAAGCACAATCGTATATTGGGATTGTTTCGATACATTTGCCGCTATCAACTTGAATGGATCCAATGAGAAAAATAGTAGGACCTGGGATACTCCTTATCATACTGAGTTTTAGTGTCAATGTCCATAGCCAAGACAACATGCTTTGCGTGGGAAAGTATTGGACCGAAGATGAAGCAAAGCTTATGATGGATGACTTTGCCAAGCAATGGACAGACGTTGACTCGTGGCAGAAACGCGCGAACCAAATCAGAGAGGGCATCATTAAAGGAATGCAGCTTGATAAAATGCCCAAAATTGAAGGTCAGTTTAATCCTGTCATTACTGCCCATCGCGAAATGGACGGATACAGTGTTGAAAACATAGTCATCGAAAGTTTCCCTGGATTTTATATTACGGGTAATTTGTACTTACCCAGGAAAAACCAAGATAGATATGCAGCTATCCTGAATCCCCATGGGCATGGTGTTGACAAACGGTTTTCAGAGGAGACTCAAATACGCGACGCTGTATTTGCCCGGATGGGAGCCATCGTTTTTACCTATGATATGGTGGGAACGGGGGAAAGCATGCAGGTAAACCACAAAATGCCCATCGCACTTGTATTACAGACGTATAACAGTAGGCGGGTATTGGAGTATCTGCTCTCCCGGACTGATGTTGATCCGGAAAGGATCGGGATGACTGGCTATTCCGGTGGTGGTACACAGACTTTTATTTTATCGGCGATCGATGATCGCATCAAAGTGTCGGCCCCTGTTACGCAGGTATCTGCCCACTTTTTTGGCGGATGTGTTTGTGAAAGCGGCATGCCTATCCATAAAAGCAAAATGCATCAAACCAACAATGTAGAGATCGCCGCACTGTTTGCACCAAAGCCATTGCTCATCGTGTCTGATGGTGGCGATTGGACATCCAATACACCTAGGGTTGAATTTCCATATATCCAAAAGGTTTATAACGCTTACCAAGCCGGAGACAAAGTTCGCAACGTACATCTACCAAACGAAGGGCATGACTACGGTCCCTCTAAAAGGGCGGCTGTTTATGCATTCTTTTCAAAATACTTACAGCTGAACGACGGTGATGTAAGTTATAATGGTGGATACAAAGAGGATTTCCCTACTTTTTTGACAAAAGACGAATTGAATGTATTTAGTGTGGACCATCCGTTTCCGCCAAGTTCGCTTCAGGGCGATGAGGCTGTAATGAGGTACCTGGGTATTGGATTATAGCAGTTGTTTATGGGTTTGATACGAAATCCTGCGTAAACCGAGTGAGCGTCTTATTATGTTTTACAATTGTGCATGATTATGCGAGGCATTGCGATCCTATTATTCACCTTTTTCTTCACCACAATTCAATCTTGCCAGAAAGCGTCAGTAACATTTGTTGATATCGTTGAAAACACACCATGGGGGGAAGAGGTGTTTAAAGAGCCGGTTTTTCCGGCTTCACAGTTCCCGATCACCAACTTCGGCGCAACGCTGGAATCTGCCAACAATCAGACTGCCATACAAGCTGCTATTGAAGCATGCCATCAAAATGGAGGGGGTACCGTGGTTGTACCCGGCGGGAAATGGAAAACGTCGTGGCTGGAACTGAGATCCAATGTAAACCTTTTTTTGTCCGAGGGAGCAATACTGTTGTTCAGTGATGACATTGCGCTGTACAGCACGCCAACGTTCACCCGGTGGGAGGGGATCGAATGCATGAATTACCATCCGCTGATCTACGCGAAAGATGTTGAAAATATTGCCATAACTGGTTCGGGGAAGATCGATGGCAATGGAAAAAAATGGTGGACATTCAAAGGGAAACAGATTGAAACACTAACCAAATTGTACGACCAGGTGCAGGAAGACGTACCCGTCGCACAAAGGAACTGCCTGGCTTATGCGCCAACTTCATATTTACGGCCATCGTTGATTCAGACCATTAATTGCAAAAATGTGCTGGTGGAAGGTATTGAAGTTGGGTCGGGGCCGATGTGGACCATCCATTTCATTTATTGTGAAAATGTCATAGCCAGAAATCTGAAGGTGATTACAAACGGCGTGAACAACGACGGGATCACACCCGATGCCTGCAACAAGGTGCTCATCGACAACTGCTATTTCTCTACTGGTGATGACTGTATTGTTATTAAATCAGGTCTCAATGAAGATGGATGGCGGGTAAACAAGCCCAGCCAGAATATTATTATCAAGAATTGCATAACCAACAAGGGACACGGTGGTGTTGTCATTGGTAGTGAGATGTCGGGTGGTGTGCGGAATGTATATGCACACGAATGTGATTTCAGCCACACACAACGAGGACTTCGTTTTAAGTCCATGAAAGGAAGGGGAGGTATTGTGGAAAACCTGTGGTTTGAAAACATTAAAATGGATAGTATTGAAGCAGAAGCTATTCAGATT
>Ga0224500_10000124_pt1 | contig 57452 bp, 52 predicted proteins | sample SF_Oct11_sed_USG_FD_168126 | JGI IMG/M metagenome (GOLD analysis project Ga0224500, IMG submission 168126) | Sediment microbial communities from San Francisco Bay, California, United States - SF_Oct11_sed_USGS_4_1 | ecosystem: Environmental > Aquatic > Marine > Sediment | place: USA: California...
CCGGACCGGGTGTGCTGGAAGCTGCAATACAATACGCACCCGTCCTGGAATCCGCCGATCGGGCCGTGTTATTCAAATCCTCCGTAAAAGAGATTGCGTACAAGCACGGTATCATGGCTACGTTTATGGCCAAGATCAGTGAAAATCTCCCGGGATGCGGAGGGCATGTGCATCAAAGTCTGTGGGATAAATCCGGGAAGAAGAATATCTTTTACAACGCCAAAGACAAGCACCACATGAGCGATGAAATGAAGTCGTATGTGGCCGGCCAGTTGTATTGCCTGCCCCATATCCTTCCCATGTACGCGCCCACCATAAATAGTTACAAAAGACTGGTCGAAGGGGCATGGGCACCCACAACATTGACGTGGGCGGTGGATAACCGAACGGTAGCACTAAGGGTATTGTCGTCCGGGAGCCAATCCTGCCGATTGGAGACCAGGGTAATTGGCTCCGATGCGAACCCGTATCTGGCCATGGCTGCATCGTTAGCGTCAGGGTTATATGGTATTAAAAATAAAATGCAGTTGCAACAGCCTGAAACCGTCGGAAATGGCTACAAGGATTTTTCAAATGGTACACTGCCGGCAAATCTTCAAGATGCGACGCAGCAAATGAAACATTCAACCATCGCCAGGGAAATGCTGGGCGAGAAGTTTGTGGAGCACTTCACGCAAACGCGGGAATGGGAATGGCGCCAGCATTTGAAAGCCGTAACCGACTGGGAGTACAAACGCTATTTTGAAATAATTTAAGTAGTAATAGCCCAACTAAAGTAACCGCACTGAAGAAAAGACACTCATACTTCAAGTCAACGAAAATGACCTTCGATAAAATCTATCAATACAACTTCCCGACAACCATACGTTTTGGTGCCGATTCCAGCAAGGAATTAGGCGACTACCTGGTCAGCAATGGTATTGCAAAGCCATTGATCGTCACCGATGCTACTGTGGCGCATCTTGACTTTTTTAAATCCCTGGTGGAAGGATTGAAGAAGAAAAGCCTTTCCATAAAAGTGTTCAGCGACATTCACAAAAACCCCGTGAAATCAGATGTTTACAGCGGCACTGCGTTTTACGATGACAGTCACCGCGACGCCGTTGTGGGCATTGGCGGTGGTGCCGCATTGGATGTGGCCCGGGCCATTGTATTGCGTGTGCATCACCGCGAAGATTTGTTCAAGTACGACGACCTGATCGGCGGCGATGTATATGTCACAAACGATGTACCGCATTTCGTAACGATACCCACAACGGCAGGAACGGGCAGTGAGGTCGGAAGAAGCGCGATTATTTCTGATGATGAGACACACCAGAAGAAAATATTGTTTTCACCAAAGCTACTGGCCAAAATTGTTTTTGCGGATCCTGCACTCACGATGGACTTACCGCCGGCCATCACAGCCGCTACCGGTATGGATGCATTAACACACAATATGGAAGCCTACCTGGCAAAAATGCCACACCCCATGTGCGACGGTATTGCCCTGCAAGGCATTTCGCTGATCAGTCAATCTTTGGTTAAGGCTGTCAATAGCCCTGACCTTGAATCACGCAGCAAAATGCTGATTGCATCACTAATGGGTGCCGTTGCATTTCAAAAAGGGCTGGGTGTTGTGCATTCTTTGGCCCACCCGTTGTCTTCGCTGCTGGATACACACCACGGTTTAGCCAATGCAGTCAACATCCCTTATGGCATGGAATTTAACATAGCAGGATTCGAACACAAGTTCCGGCAGATCGCACGCACACTTGAATTGAAAGAAGAAACCGGAAAGGCAGTCGTTCGATACTTGTTTGATCTCAATACCAGCATCAACATCCCGCACACGTTGGGCGCAATCGGTGTAAAACCAGAACACATAGATACCCTGGCGGATCTTGCGATCGCTGACTTTGCACATCCCAATAACCCCAAGCCCGTGAGCCGGGAGGATTTCAAAATGCTTTACAAAAAGGCACTCTGACCATGAATAGAATAGTGATCGGTATTACCGATGGGCGTCTCTATGAAAACTACGCTAACTGGATTGCAGTGGATGGAAATGTTGAGCTGGTCCGGCTAGGCCATAAGTTGAATAACCTGAATGAAATTGAACGATGTGCGGGGTTGTTCATGACAGGTGGTGAAGATGTGCATCCACGCTACTACAATAAGGCCGAATATGTCGCACAATTTAAGTTGAACGACTTCGACGAAAGCAGGGACGAATTCGAAATGCAACTGCTCACCTATTGGCAAACTTCAAAGATACCCCTGCTGGGTGTCTGCAGGGGACTGCAACTTGTCAATGTTTTCCTTGGCGGTACCTTAATACCGGACCTCCCCTCGTTCGGAAAATTCAATCACGCCAGAAAGCTTGCAGCACCCCGCTACCACAATATCGAGGTTGATACAAACAGTCAGCTCTTTCCGCTGCTGGGAGTCAAATCAGGTGAGGTTACCAGCATCCATCACCAAAGCATCGACCGTGCAGGGGATGGCCTTGCCGCAAATACCATAACCATGGATGGTGTAATTGAAGGGGTAGAATGGCTCGATCCTGAGGGAAAATCCCCCGCGGTGCTTGTTCAATGGCATCCCGAAGTGATGCAGGATCAGGGCAGTCCGTTTGCGAAAAATATTCGGGAATACTTCATTAAACTTGTACAAGACAACGGCTGAAGCATGCGCATAATCAATCCCACCACTGAAGAAATCATCAGCGAACTGCGCGAAGACACGCAGGAAAGTGTCCAATTGAAATTCCAGTCGCTGCGTGCTGCGTCGCTGTTATGGAGGCAGATGGTATTAAGGGATCGGATCGCGTGTATGATCAGGTTTTCAGATCTCCTCCAAAGTAATATTGAACATCTGTCGCAGGTACTTACATCAGAAGTAGGAAAACCATTACAACAATCACGGAATGAAATTAATGGAGCAAGGGCGAGGATTCTGTGGCTTACCGACAACGCCGAAAAATACCTTTCAGACGAGGTGATGAGCGCGGACAAGAATTTGGTGGAGAAAATTTCCTATGAACCGCTGGGTGTGATTTGCAATATCTCGGCATGGAACTACCCCTATCTTGTTGGCCTGAACGTATTTGTGCCGGCACTCCTGGCAGGCAATACCGTGATGTATAAACCTTCAGAGCATTCGACATTAACAGGCATGGAGATTCAGAAATTGATACATGAATCGGGTGTTCCTGCTGAGGTTTTTCAAGTTGCAGCAGGCGCACGTGAAGTGGGAGAATTTCTACTCGATTTACCTTTTGATGGATATTTTTTTACCGGGTCATATAAAACAGGAAAGTACATTTATGAAAAGGTTGCCGCTAGGATGGTTCCATGTCAGCTCGAACTTGGCGGAAAAGATCCACTCTATGTGTGCGATGACATCGTTGACGTTAATTCGGTCGCCGCAGGAACCGCAGACGGCGCCTTCTACAACAACGGTCAAAGTTGTTGTGCCGTTGAAAGAATCTATGTGCACGAAAAGGTTTACGATGCCTACGTTGACGCATTCATCAGGGAAGTAAAATCCTTCAAAATAGGATCGCCAACGGAAGAAGGGACTTATATCGGGCCGCTCTGCCGCAAGGAGCAGGTGGAAGTCCTTCGAAGCCAGGTACGCGACGCGTTACAAAAAGGAGCGGTAGTGGCGACTGGCGGCCGCCCTATGGAAGGGAAAGGTTACTTTTTTGAACCCACGGTGGTGCTAAATGCCACGCATGAGATGGATGTTGCCCGTGAAGAGTCTTTTGGCCCTGTCATTGCGATTATGAAAGTAAGAAACGACGAAGAAGCTATGCGCCTCATGCAGGACACTGCCTACGGACTGACTGCTTCCGTATACAGCGAAAGCCAGGTACGAGCGGAATCAATTTTACGACAGATAAACGCGGGTACAGGCTATTGGAATTGCTGCGACCGGGTGAGCGCGGCACTGCCCTGGAGTGGTAGAAACCATTCGGGTTTTGGGGCTACCCTTTCACACGCAGGACTTCGGGCCTTTACCAGACCCAAGGCCTACCACCTGAAGCACTAAGGTACCAGCCTCCTCAAAGGTGCAAAACGCCGGGTCGGTGAAACTTCCTTGCAGACCATTTGCTTACCAATTCAGTATCTAAAAAAGCAGCACTTTGTCCGATTTGCATCTGCGCACTAAATGCCGGTTTAATCTTCGGGTAAATTGTATTATATTTATTTGGTATATCATCAGGAACCCGCAAAACGCCATATGCCATCCTATGAAATAGAGATTATTCTCAATCGCCAATTGGCAGACTGCCTTTCTATTCCGGTATTTATTACCGATACGATGGGCAACCTGATATTCTATAATGAACCTGCCGAGGATTTATTGGGAAAAAGATTTGATGAAACCGGCGAAGTACCGGTTGAGATGTGGTCCACAATTTTTGAACCAATGGATGAGTTTTCCAAAAGAATACCGCCAGAAGATCTGCCCCTTGTCAAGACACTAAAGAATTGTTTTCCCTACCACAAAACATTCTGGATAAAGAGCCTGCTCGGAAAAATCGAAAAGATTTCGCTGACCTCTTACCCCATTATTGGAAGGGAGAATAAATTCCTGGGAGCCGTAGCCATATTCTGGAAAGCACAGGACGAATGAAAATTAATTTATGGGGCGTTCGTGGTTCCATACCCACTACCGGCCCGGGTACAGGTTTTTATGGAGGACAGACATCATGCACAATGGTATCTGAAGACTCCACTATGCTGGTACTTGATGCCGGTTCCGGCGTGCAACGGTTTAATGAAATTGACACTTCGGCTTACAAAAGAATAGATGTGTTGTTAACGCACCTGCACATGGATCATATCCAGGGTCTCGGGTTCTTCAAGCCTTTTTTTGTTCCTGACCTTCAGGTTCATATCTGGGGTCCGGCAAGCAGTGCGCGTGACTTGCGCACCAGACTAAGCCGCTACCTATCACCACCGCTGTTTCCAGTGTTGCTGCGCGATCTGCCTTGCAAACTCATCCTGCACGAAGTAGGCAATAGCGAATTTCAAATTGGACCTTTTAAAATTAAGTCTGAGTATGTAATCCATCCGGGGCCAACACTGGGATATCGAATCAACGGAAAAAAATCGGTGTTTACCTATATTCCCGATCATGAGCCCGCACTGGGCCGCAACGGTATGATTAGGGACGCCAAGTGGATTTCCGGATATAACCTTGCCAATGGTGCCGATATCCTTTACCATGATGGACAATACACTCTTGAGGAGTATTTGGCAAAAAAGGGTTGGGGACATTCGTGTTATAATGATGTCCTGCAATTTGCAACAGCCACGCAGATCAAGCATCTATTAATTGCTCACCACGATCCTTCACACTCCGATACCCAACTCGGTGATATGTTTGCCGCCGCACAGAACAACCATACATATCCTTTTACGTATGAACTGGCAAAAGAAGGAAATGCACTTGAATTGCCCTGATGGAACAAAATTTATAAAAGTCCAATCATTCCCAATTCGCGTCAAAATTGAGCCGCGCTTCATTCAGGAATAAAGCGTAATTTTGCCACAGCAAAAAAGATATAGCATATCAAGGTTATTGGCCTGTTGATTGCCTACTGAACCAAGCAGATAATATCATGAAATCTTCCTTCGTTGAAAGGTTAACGAGCAAAAAAAAACGTCTCAACCAGCTAAAAGATAAGGTAATTGCCTACTATTCAAGTCTTCCACAGACAGATCTGCCCGACGATCAGAAAACAATAATATCATTCCTGAGAGAAAACGATATCTCCATATTTCCTTATCCATTTCCCGCCAAGTACCATGCTTCAGATATTGAATTGCACAAAGACGATAAACTAAATCTGCATTATATGCTGTGGGAGGGGAAAAAGCTCTACTACAAAAGCGGCAACCGGCCAAAGAAAGCGCAGGAGTATTTCAACAGCCTGCGGCTGGAACAGGATATTCGATCGCCACACAGGTACCTTACACGTGATTTTGATGTTGCAGAAAATGATGTAGTCGTGGATGTTGGTGCGGCAGAAGGCAATTTTTCATTAAGCGTCATCGAGAAGGCCGGATATGTTTATTTATTTGAAACAGATAAAAAGTGGATCAAAGCACTAAACGCGACATTTGCCCCCTGGAGTAACAAGGTAAAAATTATCCAGAAGTACGTTGCTGAAGAAACGGCAGACGATAAAATCGCGCTGGATGATTTCTTTGATGATCAGCGTACCATTAATTTTATCAAGGCCGATGTAGAGGGTGCGGAAGCACTGGTGCTTAAGGGTGCCGCCAACAGTATTGCGCGCCAGCATAATTTGAAAATAGCCGTCTGCACCTATCACCGACAGGAAGATGCCGCCTTACTGGACGAAGTGCTAAAAACTATGGGTTTCCATAATACTTTTTCTGATGGCTATATGCTTTATTATTATGGACGGAGCAATGTTGTAAAGGAGCCCTTCTTGCGGAAAGCCATACTGCGCGGTGTTAAAGTTTCGTGAATGAAGGTTTCAACGGACCAGCCTATTTTCCCTTTAGCAGATTGTAGTTCTTGAACCCACCAATTAGTCTGCCCCCCAGCAGATTTTGTTCAATAAAGGTTAATAGCCGGTCCTTAAAAGTTTCATGCTCATGTTTTTGTCGTGAGCGATTTCGCCGGCCTTCATATTGCAGCTGATCCTTCCAGTTAAATTGCGTTATCCATTCATCCATCACCGCCGGATGTGTATCGGTATACTGCTGCAGCCGGTCCAAAGGCCCATAATCAAAAATGTCGAGTTGGCGGGAATATCCGCGCTCTTTCCCGGGAGGCACATTGTAGGAAATGCTGACATTGCGATTTTTTTTTGCCATCAGCTCAGGCGGCCTCACAAAGCCATAGTGAAAAATCTCAGCATCAATTGCGACAACGTCCACTTTAGTGGTGCCCTTTTTTGAGAAATAATCAACGCCATCAAAATCCGGGATATGGCGGAACGATTGTGCGTCGCGCCAGCTGTGAATATTGGGCAGGTTGCGTATGACCCTGATTTCTTTTGGATACCAGTCGTGCGAGATATGGTAGTGCCAGAAGTCGCCATAGAAGTGTTTATACCGAAACAGGAAGCCATTCACCTCAGCATCGTCCAAGAATTTCTTGCAGTTTGCTACAACGGCCGGAAGGTACTTTTCATGAATTGCTTCATCGCATTGAAGATAGAAAAGCCAGTCGCCCCGACAGGCATCCTTGGCAATATCGGTTTGATGGGCATATTCCAGTCCGTTCGGATATTTGTTGAGGTCCCATACCGTTTCAATAAATCTAATTTTGTCTGAGCCTATGCTTTCAATTACCTCGCGTGTGCGATCGTCAGGATCACCTTCCGCGATAGCGATGATAAACTCATCGACAATTGGCAATATAGATTCAATCGATGCCTTTACGGGATAGTATAGCTTTGTAGCATTTCTTACAAACGTAAATCCGCTTATGGTCATCTTGTTAAAGTAGGTTCAACACAATAATATTCAATTTTCCTATGGGTTGCGCCCGCTCTGACAATTAAAAATCGAATTAAAGTAATGACGATGCTGACATTGTTCTAACGGCTTAGAAGTCCATTTAATTCATGCCCGCAGGGAAATCAAAGCGCCATCCACCAAACTGGGATATTGTACCGTCGAAATCCCTTCATGCTATGCAGCATTTGCATTCAAGATTGAGTTTATTTGCAATCGGAAATCAGCGAATTGCATAATATGACAAAACAAAGATTAGCACAAATTACACTGGTCGTTAATGAGTATGATGAAGCTATAAAATTCTACACCGAAATATTGAACTTCCAACTGGTAGAAGATACGCAATTAACCAAAACAAAAAGATGGGTATTGATACAACCGCCGGGATCGAAGGAGTGTTGTCTATTGCTTGCCAAAGCAGCTAATGATGAACAAAAAAGCAGGATTGGCAATCAAACCGGGGGACGTGTATTCCTGTTCCTCCATACCGATAATTTTACGGAGGACTTTAACCACCTGAAATCAAAAGGGGTTACCATTGTGAGAGAACCGTCGGTTGAGGCGTATGGAACAGTGGCGGTATTTGCTGATTTATATGGAAATCTAATTGACCTGGTCGAACCCACGCAAGTATAAATTTCTGCAATTCAGGCAAACATTCCTGTAATCTTGCTTTCCTTTTACTATTTTGACCCCATTCTTACAGCGCTATTCTAAATTGAAAAAGTTGATATGGAAACGATAATTATCGTCATACTGGTCATTGGTGCATTGTACGTTGTCTTTAGAATATTTAAAGCGATGCTGAAGTGGTTGCTTATCGGTGTCGTCATCATTCTGGTCATTGCATTTTTTTCAAATCCGGACGAATCCAATTATCTGCAAAGTCTTAAAGAAATGACAAAGAACCTGCCTGTAAAAATTGAGGACAATGCTTTTCAGGTTTACGACTACAAGGTATTTTCCCTCGCTAAAATGAAAGTAGATGGAAAGGAAAAAACAGTGGGTATCGGAGCCTTTGGGAAGGTGTGGTATTTTGATGATCTCAAGAAACAATTTTAAGCCCCTCCGATTAAATCACAGGAGCCAAAAAATATTGAACTATGAATTCCAGAAGAATAATTGCGCTATTCGTTCTTCTTGAGAGTCTAATTATTGTGGTCGCTGTGGTTGCCAACGGCTTTTCCTTAACGGCGTTACAAACCGTGACGCGTTTTTCCGGGAGGCTTTCCCTGTTGTTATTCAGTGTCATTTTTCTCTTCCACCACAAGCCTGAAACGCTTCATGGCTGGCTTTCCGACAAGTTCTATTTACTATTTGCTGTTGTCCACGGCATTCACCTTATTGAGTTGCTGGCCTATACATACCTGTCTCAGGCACAACTCATTCCGATTCGTCTGGCGGGAGGCTTTCTAGCCTATGCCCTTATTTTTGCCATGCCTGTATTGTCGCACTGGATGAATACCGGTCGCGTTTCTGCCGGTCAATTCTACCTGGTGCAAACATTTTTCATGTACTACACCTGGCTTATATTTTTTCTTACCTATCTGCCGCGTGTACAGGGGAAACTCCCCAACGTGGGCGGAAACTATGCCGAACATGTAGCGCTGTTGGGTTGGGTATCAACGATGCTCGGGATAAAGCTTGCCAGCATGATTGAATTCAAAAAAAAGTGATAATGGGAACTTCATTTCTATATTCCAACCTCCAATTTGCCCGCTCTATGCCCTGAAGTTACGTTAGAAAGAATTTTCGGGCACAATCCCATTATAAACTTTCTAACTTCAAGTGGAAATCCTAACATTGTCTGCATGTGCGGTATCACCGGAATTTTTGCATTTAACCTCGTTGGGAAATTTAATAAGATCCACGTTACCAATGCTACGATGGTGCTTGAAAAACGTGGCCCTGATTTCCAGGACATTTATATTGATGAATGGATCGGGCTGGGTCATCGCAGGCTTTCGGTAATTGACACGAGCGCAGCGGCAAACCAGCCCATGTGGGACGACACAAAGCGCTATTGCATCATCTTTAACGGCGAGATTTTCAATTACCGTGAACTTAGGCAGGAGCTTGAGAAAAAAGGGGTAACATTCTTTTCAAATTCCGATACCGAGGTCCTTTTGAAACTCTTCATATATGAAAAGGAAAATTGCCTGCCAAAACTGAATGGCTTCTTTTCGTTTTGTATTTATGACAGGCAAGAAGAAACATTTTTTCTGGCCCGCGACCGTTTCGGCATAAAACCATTACTCTATCTTTTTGACGATGACAAATTCATATTCGCGTCAGAAATGAAGTCGGTGCTGCAATACGGTATTGAAAAAAAGCTCGATTACAATTCACTGTATATTTATCTGCAGCTGAATTACATTCCTGCACCAGATACTATCTTCACTGATGTAAAAAAACTGCTGCCCGGTCATTATATGAAAGTAGGCAGACAGCAGATGGAAATCGCGTCGTACTATCAGATTCCTTACGACCGCGAAAATAGGCACAAGGCGAAAATTTCTTATACGCAGGCTAAAGAAAAGCTGAAGCAACTTTTAGAGACCTCTGTGCAACAGAGGCTGGTGGCGGATGTACCATTAGGTGCCTTCTTAAGCGGAGGCATTGACTCTTCAGTAATTACAGCGCTTGCCGCGAAACACAAGCCTGACCTGCACACCTTTTCAATTGGTTTCCGCGATGAAAAGTTTTTTGATGAGACAAGATATGCGCGATTAGTTGCCAGGAAACTTAAGACGGAGCATACGGTATTTTCACTGACAAACAACGACCTGTACGCACACCTTAATGCGATTCTTAATTATATGGATGAACCCTTTGCCGACTCGTCTGCAATCGCTGTATACATCCTCAGCAAAGAAACGCGCCGGCACGCAACAGTTGCGCTTTCCGGGGATGGGGCAGATGAAATGTTTGCCGGATACAATAAGCATGCGGCATCCTACAAAGTTATTCACAAAGGATTAAAGGAAAATCTAGTGGGTGCCTTTCATCCACTTTGGAAATTGATGCCCCAATCCCGAAACGGATTTCTGGCAAACAAGGCACGGCAACTCGCCCGGTTCAGTGAAGGCATGAAACTATCGTCGAAGGATCGGTATTGGCAATGGGCCGGATATGCCGGTAAAGATGAGACGCTGAAAATGCTGCACCCGGACTTGCGCATTAATATGTGGTTGAAAGATTTTGTGCCAAGAAGAAAAAACATACTGCAGTATTTAGGGGAAAAGGAGACTATTACTGACATATTGTATACCGATATGCAGCTTGTCCTGCCAAATGACATGCTCATGAAAGTAGACTTAATGAGTATGGCCAATAGCCTTGAGGTTCGCGTTCCATTCCTCGACCACGAAGTAGTTAATTTTGCCTTTAGCCTCCCCGATGAATATAAGATCAATAACCGGATCAGGAAACGTGTTCTCCAGGATGCATTCCGGGATCTCCTTCCAAGGCAATTGTACAATCGTCCGAAAAAAGGTTTTGAGGTACCCTTATTGAAATGGTTCCGTGGTGAAATGAAGTCATTAATTACGGATGATTTACTTTCTGAAAAATTCATCACGCATCAGGGTGTTTTTGAATACACAGAAATAGACAAACTGAAGCGACAACTTTTTTCTGCAAACCCCGGAGATATTCATGCCCGCATTTGGGGACTAATTGTTTTTCAATGGTGGTGGAAGAAGAACATGTCCTGAACGTTCAGTGTTCAATAGTACCTACGGTCTCCAAGTGACGTGCCAGGAAAGATTAAGCTTCCACGTCGCATACGGAATTGTATAGACAAGGCGTAGCAAGAGACAAGCGAGTACGCGCCGATTGGTCAAAGCAATACACCATATTAACTGATATCACAGAAACGTATGCACATGAAAAATCTACTCCGACTGGAAGAATTGCTGCAATTTATTCTGGCCATATTTCTTTTCAATCAATTGTCATATCCGGGTTGGTTGTACCTGGCCTTTTTCCTTGCACCGGACCTCGGCATGGTTGGATATCTGGTTAATCCCAAAATCGGCGCTCTGCTGTATAATCTTTTTCATCACAAGGGTATTGCTATTGCGCTTTATTTACTTGGCCTATCCACGGACATTCCCGAACTTCTTTTTGCCGGACTACTGCTGTTCGGACACAGTTCATTCGACCGCATCTTCGGCTACGGATTAAAGTATCCTGACAACTTTAAGAACACCCATCTAGGATGGATCGGAAAATCATCGTCGTGATACCTGGCTTGCGTATTGGTTAACGTGTGCGGCCATGTAGCTGCATTGCAAAACCGGTTATTGCTTTTTCAATGCGGCCATTTTTCTGAAATCTGCCAATAATCTTGCTGCATCGTAAGCTATTTATCTTTTAGCTGCGTGCCTGCATCAGCCCGCACTATTTGATCTGGTATGCCGACCTTATGGCTCCAAAACCACAAAGCATCTTGAGAGATTCTTCAGCGAATTCTACCCTACCAGCCCAAAACACATTTCCGGTTAACAATAGACCCGAATCAAAATAGGGTAGCCAGAAAAGCCGCACACCCAAAAACAAAGGTTTTTAGAACCCAGATGGATAGGTAAAACACCAATATGGATACTTTGCAGAATAAACATTGCCAAAAAATCATTTTATCAGAATAATATTATGTGTACTGCCCTTTCACAGATAGAATTTCAGGTTCCGGGCGGTCTTCTTTGAAAATTTACAATTTATTAACGTTTTCTGTTCAAACTAGACCCTTCCTACAACGATTTCGTTAATTTTTATTCCAAAGTGGTTTAATTATAGCCCTATAATCCAATACTTGCGCTTGATTTATTACTAAACCAGTTAAAAAATAACCCTAAAGACTACAAACCATGAAAAAAAGATCGATTGTCTTTCTTGTACTTCTGGTCGGCATTAGCATTCTGGCCGTGTTCATGCCAGCTGTACCAGGCAAGATTGTAACAGAAGGAATTGACTCGGGAGATGTTGCCTGGATGCTTGCCGCAACAGCCCTTGTATTACTAATGACCCCGGGCTTAGCCTATTTCTATGGAGGTATGATTGATACCAAGAATATAATCTCAACAATGCTTCAAAGCTTTATTGCGATGGGTGTTATCAGTGTTTTGTGGATCGTCGTAGGCTTTAGCCTGGCATTCGGTGAAGATGTGGGTGGCTTTATTGGCAATCCCGCGACCTTCTTCATGTTCCAAAACGTACTGGATGGTAATCCCTGGTCGCTTGCTCCCACCATCCCACTCGTATTGTTCGCCTTTTTCCAATTGAAGTTCGCGATTATCACGCCTGCGCTGATCACGGGTACTTTCGCAGAGAGAATTCGTTTTAAAGCCTATATCCTGTTCCTGATCCTTTTTGCTTTATTGATATATGCACCACTAGCACATTGGACTTGGCATCCTGAAGGATTTCTTTTCCAGTGGGGTGTATTAGACTTTGCCGGTGGAACGGTAGTGCATATGTCAGCCGGTTTCGCGGCATTGGCCGCCTCCCTGTATCTGAGAAACAAGTCTGAAAAGAAAACAGCCATCTCTCCAGCAAATATTCCCTTCGTATTGTTGGGTACTGGTTTACTGTGGTTCGGATGGTTTGGATTTAATGCGGGTAGTGCCTTAAGCGCTGGTACTTTAGCGGCATCTGCTTTTGCGACTACCAACACTGCGGCAGCGGCGGCAGGTCTTGCATGGATTCTTTTTGATGCCGCGCGCGGCAAAAAGCCATCTGCTGTTGGTTTCTGTATTGGTTCGGTTGTGGGCTTGGTAGCGATCACGCCAGCTGCAGGTTTCGTGACTATTCCATCAAGTTTGTTTATCGGAACCTTCGCCAGCATCATCAGCAATGTAGTAGTGCATTGGAAATCCAAAACTTCATTGGAAGACACGCTTGATGTATTCCCTTGCCACGGAGTTGGCGGAGCCGTTGGAATGGTTATGACAGCACTATTGGCAAACACTGCAGTGAATGGCGCGAATACAACCGGCGACGGATTGTTCTTCGGAGACACTACTTTGTTTATCGTTCATATGAAAGCATTGGCCATCGTGGTAGCATATACTTTCCTTGGCGCTTTGGCACTGTTGAAGGTTGTTGATCTCATATTCGGATTAAATGTTAGTCCTGAAGAAAAGAAAGCGGGATCAGATTACAGCCAGCATGGAGAGAATTTGTTTCCTGCTGAATTCAATACACTAAGAGAAATCGCATAAATATGAAGCGGCTCCAAACTTTCGGGGCCGCTTCATATTTGTATTTAACAAAACAAAATTGAGACTGTCATGAAGGCTACAAAAAACGTTTCATGCAACAACCTTTAGCGCAATATGCTGCCGTCTTCAGATCGTTGCTTGGTCTGAGAATTACCCCGGTAGCCAAATGGGGAAACGAAAAGTTATCTCATTTCATAAACAAAGCATCCGTTCGGGCATTGGGAAATGCCCAGCGAGACGACCAGGTCTGATTGCTAATTTAAACACACTAAACATTATGAAATTTCAAAAACTACTACTTTTATTTAGCGGAGTTCTATTGGTGTCTTCATTCAATGCCTATAGCCAGGATTCTACGAAGACCTTTACTTTCTCAGGAACAATCGACACGTATTACCGCACAGCATTCAAAACGACGAACGATTACGGCTCGTACGGTCCATCAACTTCGTTTGCAGACCTAAAAGGTTTCTCGTTGGGTATGGTTAACCTCATCGCATCCTACCAGGGTGAAAAAGCTGGATTTGTTGCAGATGTGGTTTTCGGTCCCAGGGGACAAGCCGCAGTATTTGGAACGGCATCCGGGCAGGCCATCGTGAACCAGTTGTATGCCTATTACAAATTCTCCGACGCTATCACGTTGAACATGGGGCAATTCAATACCTTTTTAGGATATGAAGTAATCTCACCCGCAGTTAACTTTCATTACTCAACTTCTTATCTGTTTTCATGGGGACCCTTCAACCATACAGGTCTTCGGGCGGATTTTGATTTTGGTGGAGGTTTCGTTGGAAAATTAGCCGTCATGAACCCAACTGACATAGTCGAATTCAATCCGACTAATACCTATACACTGGGTGCGCAAATCGGAAAGACCGGGGAAAGAGGAGGGATATGGTTAAACTTTCTCTACGGTGACCAGGATGGAACGCTTGAGAAAACTGATCCTTACTTAGATGAAAATGATGATTTTGTTACTTCTGCCGGTAAATTATTTCAGGCAGACGTTACGGGTGGCTGGGATCTTACTGAGAATTTCTATCTCGGCGTAAATGCCTCCTACCAGTCGACTGCTGCCGGCGAAGCTTTTACCGGACCTGGTACGATTGTGAAATCTACCAGTGGTTCAAGTTCCTTTTCTGGAATTGCCTTATATCCAAAATTGTCGCTTTCTGAACACTTTGCACTGGGATTAAGGGCAGAGTATTTTGCCATTAAAAATTACCACCTGCCCATTTTCGGAGTAGATGACAACGGAGATGGAAATGTAATGGAATTTACTCTTTCTGGCAGCTACAACATAGGTGGATTTACCTTTATTCCTGAATTCAGAATTGACAAAACAGCACAAAATTCTTTCAGCGATAAGGAAGGTGCATCCAAAGATTTGATGCCCAGCTTAACGATGGCCGCAGTATATCAATTCTAAGAGTATATGATTCAGGGTGGAATTGAGACTCCATCCTGGTTTTTTAACATGCACAATCACTAAAATCTATGTCAAAGACAAAACTCGAATACATCTGGCTCGATGGATACAAGCCCACGCAAAGCCTGAGGAGCAAAACAAAAATTGTAAAGGATTTTGAGGGAACACTTGAAGCCTGCCCGGGCTGGTCGTTTGATGGAAGTTCCACAGCACAGGCCGATGGACATTTATCCGATTGCCTGCTCGCCCCGGTTGCACTGTTTCCTGATCCCGCCCGTAAAAACGGATACCTGGTAATGTGTGAAGTTCTGAATCCCGACGGAACACCCCACACATCGAATGGCAGAGCAACGATAGATGATGATGACAATGATTTTTGGTTTGGTTTTGAGCAGGAGTATTTCCTTTGGAACCCGCAAAATGACAAGCCACTCGGCTTCCCCGTCAGTGGTTATCCTGGTCCGCAGGGGCCTTACTATTGCTCCGTGGGTGCGAAGAATGCGTTCGGCAGAGAAATCGTTGAACAGCATTTGGACTATTGTATCGAAGCCGGGATTAACATAGAAGGAATAAATTCGGAGGTGGCAACAGGTCAGTGGGAATTCCAAATCTTCGCCAAGGGAGCCAAGGCTGCAGGAGACCAGGTGTGGGTTGCCCGCTACCTCCTGGAAAGAACAGCTGAAAAATATGGCATCGCGATTAACTGGCACTGTAAACCACTTGGCGCTACCGATTGGAACGGCTCTGGCATGCATGCCAACTTCTCCAATGAAGTACTGAGAACCTGTGGATCGAAGGATACATACGATTCCATTTGCCTGGCCTTTGCACCATTTGTTAAAGACCATATCGACGTGTATGGTGCCGACAACCACCTGCGGCTGACCGGTAAACACGAAACACAATCTATTGACAAATTTTCCTATGGAATCTCCGATCGCGGGGCCTCCATCCGAATTCCAATAGCAACGGTTGAAAATAACTGGAAAGGCTGGCTCGAAGACAGGAGACCCAACTCTTCTGCAGATCCGTATAAGGTCGCAGCAAGAATCATTAAAACTGTAAAAACTGTGCCCGCGTATGCTACGGTGAACGGTTATCAATAATTTTTTCAGGGCGTCTGGTTGTAGTTTGAAGTCGGGTAGCTATGCCCGGCTTCTTTCTTTAGCCAGCCATAGACAATCATAGCCTGCATATTTTTCTTTTGAGCAAGAATTCCTGATCAGATTTAGGCTTGTTAAACCGTGACCTGCATCTAACTCCATTAATTTTGCCGTACGGAAAAGAGACTATACGCTATATTTCTTCAGGAACAATCCCCATTGGATATCCATCCAAGGTCGAGAAAGTTTATACCTTTCAACTTTACAACATTTCGCACGATCCTTTCATAACAGCATAAAATTATTGAACAATGTCCGGAGATGGTAGCCGAAACAACAGCGATGTTTGAAACGCACCGCAAAAGTGTTGTATCAGTGAAGAATCAACTTGACAATCGAACAGGCAACGCAACTAAGTCGTTCAGGTTAATGCCAATGCCGTGCACCCATATGTCTTCAGGCTTTTTGATTTTGCAGCAACTGCGATCCCACAAAAACCATCAGATCGCTTTCAACACGCTCCCTGTCTTTCCAGAGGTTGCGGCTAAAGACCATATGGTATTTCCAATTCTTTTTTGTCAATAAGGCAGGCGTATAGGCATGGACATCTTTTGCGGATAAACTGGAAAAATACCGTGCATCATCTGTGAGAATTGCGCCCAGGTACTGATCTGAATGACGCACACACATATCGGTAAATGGTAGTGAATTTATATCAAACGAGAACTCCGGCAGTCGCTCTGTACACCATTGCTGCAGGCGGCGGCTCAAGTACCAATCGGCGGCATGGTTTAGTCGATGACTGGTCTTCGGGATATACTTTCGCATATCCACTTCACGGGCATATTCAAGGTATTTGCGCAAGAGCTTTGGTCCTTCGTTCTTGATTTCTGCAACCTTGAGTTGCTCAGGTGATATGCTGGTAATCAGAATTATTTTCTCACGCGCTCGGGTGACGGCCACATTAAGCCGGTTTTCACCACCAGCGGCATTCAGACTTCCAAATTGCATAGCCATCTTTCCATCCTTATCAGGAGCATATCCGATCGAAAAGATTATATAATCCCGTTCATCACCCTGTACATTTTCTATGTTTTTGACAAAAAGAGACGGCGGGACAGCGATATTGGTTTTGAGTGACTCAGTTTCCAACAGATCCAGCACCAGCATTTGCTGTGGCGCATTAAAGGTTACAACACCTATTTCTTTGTGAGGATATCGTGCTGCAATTTCAAATACTTTACGCACTACTGCTTCGGCTTCTATCGCATTGGTTTGGTCTTGCCAAACCCCACTTACTTTTTCATATTCAATAGCAGGTTCCATCCGATTGATAATTTCGCGGTCCGGCAGCAGCTGCAATCTACCCTCGTAAAAATGCGTGTTGGAGAAATCAATTAACTCGAGGGACTGACTTCTGTAGTGTCCTTGCAAGTGGGCTGTTGACAAGTACCTTCCGGACAAAGCCAGCAGGGAATCTACCTCCTGATCAGGAGATTCCTGTTCATCATCCCAGCGCACCTGATAAAGTTCGCTGGGTCGCAGCTGTTTGTCGTCGCCTGCCACAACGATTTGCTTTCCCCTGTACATGGCAGGAACACCGCGTTCCGCAAAACACTGGGATGCCTCATCAAATATCACTATATCAAAAAGTTCCGTCATGGGGAAAATGGCAGAAACGGATTCCGGAGACGCCATCCAACAGGGAATCAGCTGAAACAATTCATAATGGAACGTTGAAATCAATTTCCGGATGGGCCAGATTTTCTTCTTCTTCGTAACCTGATGCAGCAAGTCGCGATACGTCACCATGTTATTCAGGCGATTGTATTCCAGGCTTTCGTAGACGCGTTCGCGCGCACGAACCAATAAAATTTGAGCACTAAGCTTTTGTTTTTCCTCTACGCATTCACCCAACTCACGCTGCAGTGTCTCCATTTTCATTGATGACACGGACCTGAGGATTGGATACTTTGTTTCAACGTGATCTATCCATGCCAGCCGCAAACTATTTTGAAAAAGCTTTTCCATCTCGGCGGGGTCCCATGTATTCAGGTGGTCATGCAGCTTTGAGATAATATTCTGCTCAAAGAATTGCAAATCCTCTTTAAGTCCATCAAACTCGCACAGGCTGTCAAAATCACGCAGTAAAGTTCTTGAATACTCCTCCTCAAGGGTCGGCTCCTGGATCAGTTGGTTAACCTGATACGGCGTTAAATACGCCTGCCACTGCATTCTTTTGATTGGCACTTCCTTTATGATAGCAAGGATTTCACGCATTAAAGATGCGAACTCCGCGAGGGTGTATTTCTCAACGGTAATTAACCCTTCAAGTTCACGCAGTGTATTGAACAACAGTTTGGCACGCATCGCCAGCTTCTGCTTTTCAAACCAAACTTTTAGGGATTCTTCATCATAGTTAATCGGTAATTCAATCAGCCAGCTCTTTTGCTTTAGCGCCGTGAGATTGTGCTCGAGATTAAGACGACCATCAATCCTCCTTTCAAGTGTTTTCAGTCCGGCCTTGGCGTAGGGTAAGTCATTCGAAACAAGCACCCGTTTAATATAGAATTTTTCCTTGGAGAATAACTCCCATCTCACCCACCGAACAAGGTTTCTTCGCGCCTTCATACATTGCTGCAAAACCTCCTGGAATTTTCCCAATTGAACCGAGGGCAGTGTAATTTCCGGATGCTCACCTGTAAAACAGTTCAAACTTACGCGCTCCACATTGGAAAGCCAAAGCAAGCTTGTCTCTTCATCGGTTTCATTAATCATTGACTGAAAGTACCGATATGTTTCCTCATCCTTGAGAACGCTGATCATTCCAAGAATTTCATCTTGCTTCAGATAGAGCGAACCGCAGGCCTCAAGAGAAATCGGGGCACCTATCAATGTTTGAAATGCTTCAGCAATTTGCTTTTGATAATGCGGGATATCCGCCACCGTTTTTTCAATTTCCGTTTGATCCGAGGCTTGCAGCGCAGAGAATGGCTTTCGGTCACGCCAGGGATAATCCTCATCTTCCATATAGGAAGCATAGTTGGAATAAACCCTTAGCCTACGCGCAATACCTTTTATTTCAGGAAAGGAACAATATTGATACTCTTGCTTTAAGTTAATCGCTGGCGCATGTAAGTCTGAGGTGAGATAGAGCTCCTTGACGGAAATACCGCATTCCTTATCATCGAATAAAGCAAATTTGAATTCCTCCAATTCTTCTATAATCTGATCAATTCTGCGGCAGAGTTGAAAGAATTTTCGTTCCGTTTGAATGACGTCAATACTCCTGTTCCGCGTCTTAAACTCTTCAATACATTCGACCTGCTGTGAAATTTTTGAAAATATTTCCTTGCGGTCATTTCTGAAATCATGAACAAGACCAAGAAAATCTCCAAGTTCTGTTTCTTTCAACCGTTCATACACGACATCAAGCGCAGCGCGCTTCTGGCAAACCAGCAATGCTTTCTTGCCGGAGGCTATTGCATCGGCCAATAGGTTGCAAATAAGTTGCGACTTGCCGGTTCCGGGTGGACCCTGGACAACGATAGAACGACCTTTCTTTATTGCTTTAATAGCGTTTTCCTGGTATGCATCCAAGACAAAAGGGGTATGAATCTTTTCCTCACTGATCACCTGGCTTAACAAGCTGCTCTCCTTTGTTACAGGTTGCCCGTCAAGTGTATTTTTGTTAAGAAAGAATTCCTCAAGATCGTTGATGGAATTGTTCTCAATTAATTGCAGGTAGTCAGGCACAAGCTGTGACCCGGCTTGTGGAAATATTCCAAGTACGGCTTCAGGAAACAGTTTAAGCTCTCCATGACGATGAGACTCTTGAAATTCTGATTTCTTGAAAGCATGAAAGGCAATCAATTCATCGTGAAAATTCTCAGGGTTGAAATTTAATTCAATTTTGTCTTTCAGCAACTGGTAAAGCTGGGTCCTGAAAACCGTACTGTCTGTATCAAATTCTTCAAAGTTGGTATCCAGCAATTCTTCATCGAGTTTAACCTGGTTATAAAAGGCATACGCGAGCAAAAATGATTTGTTGAGGGTAATCCCGGCTTCTTTTCTTGGCTGCACCAACCAATACTGTCCTTCCTGAATAATCGATACCGGAAAGTAGAGTAATGGGCATCTTACAAGCGTGCCATCGGAAAACTTACCGCGCACAAAAGGCCATCCAACATGCAAGTCGTTTGACCCACGCTCTTCGAAAATCAACCCGTCGATTCGCTGAAGTTTCTTCAGTTTCTTACTGGCAATATTATTTGACTCAACCCTGCTATCCAGTATCTGACAAAGTCTTTTACTGCGACCTTCAATAAGTGCATTTATGATTTCAAACGACTTGTTTCCCGTTAGGAAACCAAATTCGTTGATGTCGATCAATTGTTCTGCCTGTAAACGAAGCAGCAGCAATGATCTGCTATTACCAGACAGGTTGGTTAGCCTTCGCAGAAAAGTTGACAAAATATTTTTAACGGGATCAGGCATTGTTAACATTCCTTTGTGGTGAGCGCATTGCAGAGAATAGATTGCGCTATTCAATTCCCATACGCTAATCTCCCAATGTCAAATATGGGGCGATTTTCTGAATGGTTTCATCGTCTAGCGCATGTATCTTTCGAAGATCATCTAATGCCTCAAATTCCCCATGCTGAAATCGGTAAGCGACAATGGCCCTGGCTGCAGCCTTCCTTATATAGGGATGAGTCGCCATTGCCGTTTCGTCAGCTGTATTGATGTTAATCTTAGTTGGTTGAAAATCGTCCTTCAAAAAAGAAGAATTTATCAATCGATCAATTACCGCGGAATCCAGTCCATACACTTCCCGCACTTGATCAAAGGTTGTAAACCCGCCTAAAGCATCCCTGTACTTAACTATGCGCATGGAAAGCCTGTCACCAATCCCAAAGATCTTCTTCAGCTGCGAAGTATCTGCCTGATTTAAGTCAAACATTAAATCGGGCGAGGATTTTTCAATGGCGAACTGGCTATATTCCTTTGCCTTTTCTTTGCGTTCTGATTTTTCGGGCAGATCAATGAACGCGTACCGTTGCCTAAAGAAAGAGGTGTCAATACCATAGATTTTAAGCAAGTCTGCCTTGATGGTGAACTTTCCCCCTTTCTCGCGATAACGTGCAATTCTGGCCGACAAAGTTGACGAAAAGCCAAGCGCAACAAGCTCCTCTACCGTCGCATTATTTGGATCAAAGACAAACAAATCCGTTATGCCAGGCGCGACACCAGAAGAATCTGCGCGTTCTTTAGGGGTTTTCGTCTCCCACAACGCAATCAAACTATCCAACTTGGCCCGATTTCCTGAAAAATCCTCCTCCTGGTGGCTGACATACCAATGCCACACGGGTTCGGAAAACAAAATGATAGCGAGGAGCGGAATTAATATTACAAATCCGTTTACCTGGGCATGCGAAAGCCCGAAAAAATTCTTAACCCAACGTTTTAACCTAATCATAACGGCCAACTGATCTTCGAAAATCGTATTTTTTTTGAACTATTTTAGCAGTACAAATGCTTTCCTGACGGGGACCGAGATGGAGGGTTGTTGTCTGTTAACGTCCTCCCGTGATAATTATCGACCGGTAGATTTGTTACTTTACAGGGAGTTTATAGCCTTTTTCACAACACAACTATGGGGTTGCCAGAAAAAATGCATATGTTGACCAGCATAAAATCAACAGCTTACATTTCAACGTAAGTCATGTTATTTATAATAATTCTAAATTGCGATTTAGTTGACTTTTGTCATACTTGAATTTGGATCAGGCTTTACTTTTGTAACATCAGATGACACAGAATTTCAAAGCTTTAGTGCTCACGTATAAAACTGCCCCGGTAGCGATCCGGGAGCAGGTATCCTTGAATGAGGAAGCTTCGAAAAGGCTGCTTCACTTTATAAGGGACTACACGAAAGCATCCGACGCCATGGTGGTTTCTACCTGTAATCGGACGGAAGTTTATTATTTGGCGGAACAGGATTTTTCGAGTGTGATATTCAAAGGTATTTCCTTCATTAAGGATATAGGAGCTGAAGCAGCGCAATACTTCAAATTCTACTCAGATCAGGAAGCGGTTCAGCATTTATTTGATGTGGCGATGGGGCTCGATGCGCAGGTTATCGGCGATCTCCAAATTTCGGGTCAAGTAAAAAAAGCATACCAATGGAGTGCCGATGAAAACATGGCGGGTCCATTCTTACATCGGTTGATGCATACTATTTTCTTTGTTAATAAGCGCGTAGTGCAGGAGACTTCCTTCAGAGATGGTGCAGCTTCCATTTCATATGCTGCCAAGGAATTGGCGGAGGATCTTACAGTAGGTATTCGCGAGCCCAGACTGCTAGCGCTTGGCGTTGGTGAGATTGGACATGATTTTTGTCTTAATCTTATCGGCACACGTATCAGCAAAGTAAAGATTCTAAATCGGACACGCGAAAAAGCGGAAGATCTTGCTCAAAAGTGTGGCTTTGAGTTTGGCAGTATAGAAGACCTGGCAGCTGAAATTAGTGCTGCGGATATCATTGTCAGTTCTGTTTCCGGCAATTCACCGCTAATTAGCCGCGAGCTTCTTGGTGATATAACCATTATCTCCCACAAATACTTCATGGATCTCTCTTTGCCACGCAGTATTGAACCATCAATCGAAGACATTCCGGGAGCAATAGTTTACAATCTGGACGATATACGGGTGAAAACAAATGAGACACTGGAAAAACGCAAAGCCGCTATCCCTGAGGTCCAGGCGATTATCCGGGAAGCGATACTTGAATTTGAAGACTGGTCAAAAGAAATGATCGTATCACCTACTATTCAGAAGTTAAAAAATACACTGGAACAAATCCGCAAAGAAGAATTAGCCCGCTTCCTGAAGAACTCCAAGCCGGAGGAAGCTGAAAAGCTTGAAGAGATGAGCCGCTCGCTGATGCAGAAGATTCTAAAGTATCCCGTACTTCAGCTGAAGGCCGCGTGCAAGCGTGGAGATGCTTCAACGTTATCTGAAATGCTCAACGATCTGTTTAATCTGGAGGGCCAGCATGAAAAATCGACCAAATAGATTTTTCTTTACTCCCTCAGCTTAACACCGTATTTCCATACAAAGCCGTTGGTCCTTGATTTCCGTTCTATGACGTTACCTGCCGGAAAACCAGTTCTCATTTTGAAAGCGCTGCCAGGGTATTTGCACTGTCTTTAGAGTTGCCCTCCTTAAGGAATCCCATAGCTTTTGGCTTTTGTCATTTTTTGCCTGTAATTATCTTTCTTTACCTTCGACCTATTCATCAAAGACATTCTCCCCTTGGCAATAGAGGAAGAAAAGAGATTCGTTAGCCTAATCAATGAGCACCAGGGGCTAATCCACAAAATCTGTTTCATGTATGAGAACGATTCAGATGTTCGCAACGATCTTTTTCAGGAGATTGTTTTCCAATTGTGGAAGTCATTTCGCTCCTTCCGCGGTGAAGCAAAGATCACGACATGGATGTATCGTATAGCATTGAATACAGCTATCTCCAGATTCAGAAAACAAACCCGTAGCGTGAAAACCGAGGACCTGAAAGATCTGCACCTTAATATTTCCGACGCGTCGGAAGATGACATGATGGAAAACATTGAACACCTTCGTCGGTCAATCCAGGAGCTTTCCGAAATTGAACGCGCCATGATAATGATGGCCCTTGAAGAAGTTCCCTACGATGAAATAGCCGAAACGATCGGCATTACACAAAACAATGTGCGGGTCAGGATGAACCGTATTCGGGAAAAACTGAAAAAATTGATGAGCCATAAGCCATGGAACTCGAAGACTTAAAGAATATATGGAAAAATAGCGGGGCCGTATTTCAACCGAAAGGGGAAACAGAAATTGCTACTATGCTGAAAAGAAGGAGCTTATCAGCTGTTGACAAACTGAAGCGGAGCATATGGTTTGAAATTCTATTCACCTTAATGATTAGTCTGGGCTTATTGATCTATGCGCTTTCGCTGCCACCGGGAGCACTCAAATGGACGTCCATCGCTATCATTCTGATGTGCCTGGTTTATTCTGTTTTTTACGTGAAAAAGCTCGTTCTGCTTAATCGCTTTGATCCGGCCAAAGAAAATATTCGCGGTAACCTGATTTCACTAATCAATAACCTTTCAAGCTACCTTAAGTTTTACAGGCGAAGTTATACCATACTTTATCCTGTTTACTTCTGCATCGGCTTGCTCTTTGGCGGGCTGGAGCGTGGGGCTGGAGAATTTTTAATCAATCTGGCCAAGCCACAAACAATAATTTACCTCATCCTCATGGCCATCCTTTTCTATTTTTTAAGCACAAAGTTTACCGACTGGTATCTCAAAAAACTTTATGGGAACCATCTCGAAAAACTAAAAAGCATTTTGGATGATCTTCAGGAATAGTAAAATGAAAAGAGGCATAGCGGTTTTCACTATGCTTGTTGGTGCATTCATCCTTTCGGAAGGGTTTGCGCAAAAAAGTACGCTTGAAAATTCAGTCTTTTGGGAAATAAGCGGAAATGGTCTTATGCAGCCCTCTTATCTGTTTGGTACATTTCATCTCGTGGGCTCACATTATGTTGATAGCCTTACAAACGTTTCGGAAAAATTTAGCACAAGTACTCACGTTGTTGGAGAACTGCTCCTGGACAGCACGATAACGATGAAGGCAATGGCCGCAGCTCAGATGCAGGAAACGACACTTGACAGACTTTTGGATTCCGTGCAGTTTCTGCAAACTGCGATATGGTTAAAGGAATTATCGGGGCATGATTTGAAAATGTTCAATACGTTTAACCCATTAACCATTCAGATCATACTGATGACCATGCTTCAACAGCAGTATTTTCCATTGGACCAAACAAAAGAATTGCCGATGGATCTGTATTTTCAACAGCGCGCGAAGAAGGAAGGAAAGAACTTGACAGGGTTAGAAACTTTTGAAGTTCAGGTTAACGCCATGTACCACCAGTTTAGTCTGCCACGTCAGGCAGAAATGCTGACGGCATTCGTGCTTGGAAAAGAAACGGTGAAAAAGGAATTCTTAAGTATGAATAAATACTATCGGGAAGGAAATCTGACTAAACTTGAAGAACTTTTATCAACACAAGCATATTCCAAATCAGAGATTGAAGTTATGCTAGACGACAGAAATAAAAAATGGATGGAAAAACTTCCTGGCATAATCAGAGAACAGGAGACCTTTATTGCTGTTGGGGCACTTCACCTCCCCGGTGAAAATGGGTTGATCGGACTACTTCGAAGCGCTGGATATACCGTTACACCCGCGCGTATAAACTAGATCAGTGAACATACTTTTGCAAAGCTTCTCCAAGCGAAGCGGAGATTGTTTCCCATAGTTTTGTTCCAACGTATTTCTGATTGATTTCGATTTCTATTCCCAGGTACCTATCGTCACCAAACAATGTTCTGAGGTAAGTTGTAAAGCCGTCGTCTACGCCGCTATAGGGCTCATTGAATTTGATGCGCAATGAAGGTAACTGCTCCTTTACAGCAGCAAAATAGTATTCACAAAATGACGATTCACCTTTTCGCGCAGGATCAAACAAAAGGCCTATGTCAATATTCCTGGTCATTCCGTCCAGCACAGGTGTGAACGTGTGGATAGAAATGTGCAAAACGTTATCCAATTCCCGTATCCAGGCCTCGACCTCGTTCCGGTACCTGAAATAGAAGTGCTCAAGCAATTTCTCTTTTTCATTGGGTGCCAACCTTAATGTAAACTCAGAAAAGAGTGCACTGTGCGTCACCGAACGGTTAGGCTCCACCAGCAACCGGGTATTCTCATATTTGAACAGGGGTACATTCAGTTTTTCCGAAAGGTCAGTGGCAATCTGCAATGCCCCAGGGTCCCAGCCGCGGTGTGATCGCAGTACTTCATCTGCGTACTGGAAAAGATGGTCATAGGCAGGAGGAACCCTATTACCAGCGTGTTCGCATGTAATGACAGCGTTTAACTTCATCGCAATCCAATGCCGTATTAATCCAAAAACATCCTATTCTGAGCAAGGCAGGCACATAGCTTCTTATATGTTGTTATGATACGCTCTCCTGAATGATCCGCTCCGATAGATTTCAAAATGCGTTGAGAAAGCGTTCCTTGTTTAACGATAACGTCAAGTTGTGGCCTCCACTGTTGTATTGCACTATTACCATCCCTGACGACCCAATCCAGCAGATGTTGCCAAAGTTGTCCCGCACTGGCAGATTTTTCCTCGTAGTTGAACACATTCAGGTAGTCAGCATTGACGATGATTGCTTCCTGGGCTTTTTCGGCAGTTTGGTCCAACAAGCGTGCCAGTGGCTCTGTCCTCCATTTCATCTGCGTCTCAAGGTCGATAAACTTGTTGGCAGTTAACGCTTTTATAACTTCAATTACCAGGGTAACGACTGCCATATCTGCTGCTGGACATTCCTGGATGTCCATAATCCTGATTTCAACCGAGCCACGATCAAAACGAGGAATGGCGCCCCTCGAGTTGACCCAAATTGGATTCAATTCATGCGCAGGATCAAATGGTGCAATGTCATTTTTTATTTTTTCATAGATCGTGTTCAGGTAATTTCGTTTTGAAAATACTGCTTCCGGAATAACCCTCCCCGTAATCGAAGGGATTCTCGCCTGATTTGCTTTATAGTATTTGAGCCGGGTATCCATCAACCCGGTAGGTTTTCCATCCAACATAGGTGAACTGGCACAGAGCGCAGGCAAGATCGGGAGCACTAGCCTGACCGCTGCATGAAGTCTGGCGAATTCTTCATCGTCATAGAATGGCAAATTGAGATGTGTGCTTTGCAGGTTTGACCAGCCGTGACCTTTGCAATCAAATACGCTGTTGTAGATCGCATACACTTCGTTGCTCTCGTGGGGCCAGAGTTTTGTCTCTGTCAGCGGGTTCATGAAAGGATGCGCCGCTGTCGGCATAAGCATGGTATTCCATCCCGAAAGTATGGCGTTGATGCGCACAACATTCTCCGCGAATTCATTTTCCAACGCAGAGAAGTTATGTTCAGGTTTCGTAGACTTCAACTCGATGACGTGAAGCACCAACTCATTGGACCACGTAACCATGCCATTTTCAAAATCGCTGCCGTAGGTTCCCAGCTGGTGCTTTAACAACTCATCAGTAATTGGTCTGATTTGCAGGGTATCCCGATCAACGAGCATGTACTCAAGTTCTATACCGTAGCCCTGAAATAAATGAATACGAGAGGGTAGATTCATTATTTATCAGCTTTGATTTTGTTCAGGAACGTCTCCATAATAGTGGTGTATAACTTATCCTTTAAAATTTTATCTTCTATGCCGGAATCAATATTTGGGTTATCATTTATCTCTATTACATAATACTTTCCATCAACTTCTTTCATATCCACGCCATACAAGCTACGACCGATCAAGGCAGTAGCTTTCAATGCCGTTCGGATTAATCCCAAAGGCGCCTGGTCAACCGCTATGGTTTCGACTTCACCTTCCTGATTCATTTTCTCCGAATCCCAGTTCACAATCTGCCAATGTTCTGACGCCATAAAATATTTGCAGACATATAAAGGCTTTCCATCAATAATGCCCACGCGCCAGTCAAATGCAGTCGGCAAAAACTCCTGCGCGATGAGTAGTTCCGACTTCTGAAACATCGTATTGCTTACCTGTTTATATTCCTCGGCATCCTTAATTTTGAAAACACCTTTGCTAAATGCACCATCCGGTTGTTTCAGTATGAAGGGATAAGGAAGTTTTTCCGAAAGGCTTTTGTAGTTTTCCTTGCTCACAACAAACGACTTGGGGGTAGGAACTTTGTTGGCCGTGAGTAGCTCACTCAGGTATACCTTATTGGTGCATTTCAAAATAGACTCCGGATCATCGATTACTACAAGTCCCAGTGACTGCGCCTTTTTGGCAAAGCGAAAGGTGTGGTGGTTTACAAACGTTGTCTCCCGGAGGAATAGTGCATCATATTGAATGAGCTCTTCAAAATCATCCTTGGTAATCAATTCCACATTAAACCCAGCCTGGTCACCTGCCTTTACAAATTTCTGGATCGCCTTTTCATCTGATGGCGGATTGGGATCTTTGGGATCAACCAGAATAGCCAAATCGTATTTTTTCCTATCGGGCCTTACCTCTCGTTTTCGCTGTAAATATCTTTCTACCGCCTTGTGCAATAAAATCTTGTCTTCTTCAGGGACTTCACCCAAGCTTATGGGTTTGATACTTTGTAGTACCCACTTATTGCGCTTTGCGAACGTTGCGATCAAAGAAGGCGCCTGGATATATTGAAAAAGTCGCTTGGCAAGTTTGTTAAGACTTTCCTCCCGGGTGATCCCAAAATAGATGTCAAACTCGACCTTTTCATTCTTTTCATTCTTGAAAGACGTCTGTATCAAGTCGTCAAAATCCTGAGAGTCTTCACGCAATATGGAGGGGAATCGTAAATCCTGAATGGTGGATACTCCGGGGAGAACTTTGTGCTTACGCGCTTCCGCCAGGAGGGATACATAGTACCCCATACTCTGGTATTGATAGGACTTACACAAGTTGATAACCTTCAAACCCTTGGTCTGCTGGTAAACCTCATCAGAAATGTACCGTGAGGGTGCAATGACTTCAACGTCCTCCAGGTTTAACTGCCAATTGTCCGGGTTCTCAACGATAATGAGTTTAGGCATGCGGCTTCTTTTTCGGTTCTATGACAAGTAAATTAGCATCATACGTAACGATACCTAACATGATACTATTGATCAGGCGCGAAAAATTGACATTGTACACCTTCCCTTTGCCCAATGGATTAGGTTCCACGGGATCCGCGATATAAACGCTGTTCTTTTCTTCATCATAGCCTGTAATGACCACAAAATGTCCGGAAGGTTCCCCCTTAATATCGTCATAAATGTCAAATTGCGGAATCTCCCTGGGGGTACCATATAAGTAAGTTGCGCTTAGTCCGGTTAATATTGGAATGGATTGCTTAAGATAATCCTTAATAAGCGCATCATTTAATTCTGTGTTGCGCAGTTCGCCACCGGCTTCCAGAAACTTAATATACGCATCTGAGGCCACACGTAACTTTCTCCGCTTATGCTTAAACTCCATCTGCGCTTGCAGTTGCTGGATCATCTTTTTGGAAGAACCCTTAAACCAGGTTGGATCAAATACATTCAGATTGTAGGTATAGATGTGTGCCTTGTAGCCTCGTTTCAGCGCATGATGCCCCAACATAACTGCCAGCGTTCCTCCGAATTTAAGCTGTCTTACTTCTTTGATAACATCTTTGAGCGCTACCGGGTCTTCGTAGTAATTGTACAATGCCTGCAGGCATGTAGGTCCGCAGGTTACCTCGTCAGGTTGAATCTGCATATCAAAACCCAATACCAGTTCTTTCTTCATGCGGGGAGGTGGATAGATCAGGTTATTTTAAGAAGCTTCGTAATGAATAGGTCGAAAACCTCTACCAAAATCAAAATGATAATAATTATTTCCAATAAATTGCTTTCGCGCTGATTAATGATTTCCCGGAATACGGAAAGGTTGTCATCAATAATACGCAATGTATATTCTATTTCGCTAAACCTGACATGTAGGTCAAAGTGCTTAATCAATCCCTGATGAAGTTTATCCAGGTACTCATCATCCCACACCTGGTCCGGCGCGTCAAAGATGTAAATATTCTCGGCTATATCATTCTGCGTGTTCAATGCCCTACCCAGAAAGCGCATCATGTTTTTGCGGCTGATCTTCAGTTTACCTGTTGCCTCAAGCTGTTTGGAAAATCCTTTCACCTCATCCAGCAGGTTTTCTGTAACAACGTGGTAGTGATCCAGCGCGACCGATTGCGCGAGATTAAACATGGCTATACGTATTACTTTCTGATCAATCTTATCCAACTTCAATTTGGCAAAATCAAAAACGATTTCCTTCCCTTCCTGAACATCAACTTCAAGCTCGTCGCGAAGCCATTGCTTGACCGAATTTCGTTGTTGGGCCTGAACCGCGTTTATTGCCAATTTCATCTCATCCTCCGTATAGCCTGCAAAAACAAGGACACCAAAGTTGAAATAATACAGATACCTTTCTCCTCCAAAGCCATAAAAAAGCTCAGAGGAAGTATCCGCCAATGGCTTACTATCCAGAAGCGTCTTTATGCCCTTAATATCGAGCTGGTTGGCCACGAGAAAAGCAGCAAGTTTTACTGTCTGGGGCATGACTAACGCATTATGAATACCTTTAATCAAGATATAAATTTAATTTAATGCGTGCATATTCCGTGTGCCATAAATTTGGCTAATTGCATCCACGATGCAGATAAAGTACGTTGCATGATAAAAATGAAAAAAGGCCTCTTCACCTTGCTTATCATCTCGTGCACCATTGGTGCATTTGCATGGGGTCCAACCGGACACCGTACAACAGGGCTTGTCGCCGAAAAATACTTAAGCAAGAAGGCAAAGAAGGCGCTATTAAGCGTACTGAATGGTCAATCACTGGCGATGGCCAGCACCTGGATGGATGAAATCCGCGCCGATTCCACGTATGATTACATGAGTGATTGGCATTGGGTGACTGTGGTTGAGAGAGAAACCTACGATCAGAACGAAAAGAACCCTAACGGTGATGTTATCCAGACGATTGAGCGTCTTATGATTGCCCTGAAATCTAAAAAACTGAGCAAGGAGGCAGAAACAGAATCCGTAAAAATGTTAATTCATCTGGTTGGTGACATTCACCAACCACTTCACGTTGGCAAAGGAGATGACCGGGGTGGAAATGATATAATGGTCATGTGGTTCAGGGAGGACAGCAACCTGCATCGTGTGTGGGATAGCCAAATGATTAACGATACACGCCTCAGCTATACCGAACTGGCAGAATCGTTTCTAAAACCGGATGCTGCAAAGGTAACGGCATGGCAAAAAGAAAGCGTCCGCGAATGGGCAAATGAAAGTATTGGCTTTCGTCAGGCTGTTTATGACTATGGTGACGGGAAACTAGGTTATCTTTACAACTACAATAATTTCCATATCGTGCGGCTGCGTCTATTGCAGGCTGGCGTGCGACTAGCCGGATTACTAAATGAAATTTATGGATAGCGGTAATCAGGAAACCACTGTTTTTGCCGTCGATTAAAGCAGCTGATTTAATTTTGCATACTGAAGCAAAATAATCGTTTTAGCATCTCTGATCTCCCCGGATGCGATCATGGCATACGCAGTTTCAAAATCCTTTTCGATTACTTCAATATCTTCATCCTCATCAACACCTCCTCCTTCGCCTATTTTTTGATCGGCTGAATATTCACCGACAAAAAAGTGAAGGATCTCAGTAACGGATCCGGGTGACATATACGCGTCAAATATCTTTCGAACCTGATCAACCCGATAGCCTGTCTCTTCCTCCGTTTCCCTGCGAATGCACTCCTCAGGGTTATCACGATCCAGCAGACCCGCGCAGGCTTCAATAAGCATGCCCCCTGCGTTTCCGTTCACCAGGGTAGGTAACCTGAATTGACGTGTAAGAATGACGGTGCGTTGTTTTGGATTGTAAAGAAGAATCGTGGCGCCGTTACCCCGATCATAGGCTTCCCTGGTTTGAATAATTTCGTTTCCATGCTTGTCTGTTATGGCATAGGTAAACTTGTAGAGTTTATACCAGTTTTCTGAAAGTGTTTTCTGGTCGAGAATCTTAACACTCATAAGCGGTTAGGGTCTGCACGGTTTTGAACTATACATGAAGGTATTTGTGCTTAAGGTGTCGGTATATTTCCAGACATACCCAGGCATCAGTAGCAGCGTATTCAAGTTGTTTTTCAGTGAGCGTGGGCGCTTCCCAGTTTGATGTCTGCGCACTCTTTGAAATTCTGAAACCCAACAGTAGTCCTGCAAGTTTTTTTACACTTTCGACCTGAAGACCTGAAGCTCTTGCCATCGCAGACAGCTCAATAAACGAAGCGGGTTGAAACCGGTTTATCTTTTGGAGCGCCTTAATATCATCGCGTATGGCTACTCCTGCCTTTATGATATCATCGTTTTGAAATATTGATATAATTTCTTCCGGTAACCCGGTTTGGTGCATGCGAATCAGAAACACTTTGTTGGGTATAGCCAATTGGAGCAGCGCAACGTTGTAAATTTGTCCCCTTTTGAAACTTGGCCTGGTCTCCGTGTCAAATCCTACTACATCGTGTCTTTCAATTTCACGCAATACACCGGAAAGTCTTGTGGATTCCGTAATCACGGAGACTTTTCCACTAAATGCTTTTAATGGAAGCAAATTAAGTTCATCTGCCGTAATATTCGTTTTTGGACTATGATGGCTTCGAGCGCCATGAGGCTCATCTTTTGACAAATGCATTAAAAAATCTTAATAACCCATGCTTAAAAAATACCAAAACATTGATGCCCTAAATTTAAGTCAAAAAAATCAACTATTTTGAGGTCTCCTAAATCTAATCAAATGGCGAACTCCCTTTTTAGAAGAAAACCACTCTCAACCATACTGAATGATACAAATCAGGAGGGTCACGGTGCACCAGTACTAAACAAAGTATTGGGCGTCCGCGACCTTACTGCTATGGGTATTGCCGCGGTAATAGGGGCAGGTATTTTCTCTACGATCGGTCAGGCAGCCTATGATGGCGGGCCTGGCGTTGTTTTTCTATTTCTCATAACCGCTGTCACCTGCGGTTTTACTGCATTGTGCTATGCCGAATTTGCCTCACGTGTTCCGGTGGCGGGAAGTGCATATACATATGCATATGTAACCTTTGGAGAAATCATCGCCTGGGTTATTGGATGGGCACTTATCCTTGAATATGGTATCGGAAATGTTGTAGTGTCAATCTCCTGGAGTAGTTATTTTGTGAACCTGCTGGAGGGTGTCGGTATTCACATGCCAGCCTGGCTTGCTACGGATGCTACCACGGCAAAAACGTTGTTTGAATCTGCTCTTGCGGCTGGTAATTCTACAACTGATATGGCCTGGGCAACGGCTCCCATCATCGGAGGCTATAAATTCATATGCAACATTCCCGCTTTTGTTATCATTTTCCTTGTTACGATGCTTGCTTTTGTCGGTATGAAGGAAAGCCGCTCGAGTGCCAACTTCATGGTAGGCCTTAAGCTTGTCGTGTTAGCCTTCGTTGTGGGGATTGGTGTTTTTTATATTGATACAGATAACTGGAGGCCTTTTATGCCAAATGGTTTTAGCGGTGTACTGAAAGGTGTATCCGCAATATTTTTTGCGTACATAGGTTTCGATGCCATTTCCACGACTGCCGAAGAATGTGCCAACCCCCAACGGGATTTGCCACGCGGAATGATTTACTCGCTGGTCATCTGTACCATTATCTATATCATTGTTACACTGGTGATCACCGGCATGGTTAACTATTCCGAGTTCGATACTGTAGCAGATCCGTTGGCCTATGTATTTGAAAAAATTAATCAAGGCAAAATTGGTTTTTTTGTTTCTATCAGCGCCGTGGTAGCTGCTACCAGCGTTTTGTTGGTTTTTCAGATTGGACAACCCCGTATCTGGATGAGCATGAGCCGTGACGGACTGATGCCAAAAAGGTTTGGCAAAGTTCATCCTAAATATCAAACGCCGGCATTTGCCACAGTCATAACCGGTATAATGGTTGCAATTCCTGCCTTGTTTATTGAAAGTGGTCTGATGACAGATCTTACCAGTATTGGAACCCTTTTTGCTTTCGCCGTGGTGTGTGGTGGTGTACTTGCATTGCCGCCGAAAGAAAAATCCGTTGAGAAAAGATTCAACCTTCCGTACATCAATGGGCAATGGGTAGTGCCGGTGTTATTTTGTGTTTTCATATATGGCTTCCGCGCTCGTCTGGTGAGCGCTGCAACAAATTTATCAACTGAATCGCACCAGGAGATTTTATTTATGATTTTCGTCCTCGCCATGGCGGCGGTTACGCTGTTCTCGTTTCTCCGCAAACTGTCGCTTATACCGGTGTTGGGGATGTTGTGCTGCATGTATCTCATGATCGAGATTCCTGCCCGGAGTTGGATGGTATTCTTTGGGTGGATGGGGCTTGGCTTACTGTTTTATTTCAGTTACGGGCTTTGGAAAAGCAAGCTGGCTTCGCAGGAAAGTTAATATGATATGGCGTGGTAAAAGATTTACCGCAGCGTGGCACAGAGAAAATACACGCTGCGGTGCTAGAACTTAACTCAGCGCCTCTTTGCACTTTAGGTTCACGTCTATGCGTTGGCGTAAAAGTTATCGAATGTTAAACCTAGTATAACCAACTCTACAATGTCTCTATATGTCGCCTCGTTGAATTCCGGAAGCAATGGCAACTGCTATTACATCGGTACCCAGGATGAAGCCGTATTAATTGACGGCGGCATATCCTGTAGAGAAACCGAAAAACGGATGAAACGGTTGGGCCTTTCAATTAAGAAAGTCAAGGCAGTTATTGTATCCCATGAGCATGGTGATCATATCCATGGCATCACTACGCTTTCAAAAAAATATTCTTTGCCCGTTTACATTACGCCCAAAACATATGAAAATGGAAAGCTGAAATTGACTGAAGAAAGGACTTTTTCCTTCCATTCGCGTGACCCTTTTCGGATAGGAAGCCTTACCATCACAGCATTTCCGAAATTTCACGATGCATCAGATGCGCACAGCTTCATAGTTTCTTCAAACAGTGTGAACGTGGGCGTCTTTACTGATATTGGTATTGCATGCGAAAATGTTATCCATCATTTTAAACAATGTCATGCCGCTTTCCTGGAAGCCAACTATGATGAAGTCATGCTGGAGAAAGGTGGTTATCCGCAGGCGTTGAAAAATCGCATTCGGGGTGGCAAAGGCCATTTGTCGAACAAACAGGCTGTCCAGTTATTTACCAAACACAGGCCTTCATTCATGAGTCACTTATTCCTGGCACATTTATCCAGAAATAACAATTCACCGAAAATTGTCAAGGACTTATTTTTCCCTGTGGCAAATCAAACAGAAATCATAATCGCGACCCGTGAAAAGGAAACGAAGCTTTATCACATCAGAAATGCTGATGGGAAAACTTTAATGCCAATACCTGAACCTGAATTCATACAGCATCAATTGTCATTATTTAACTGATCAGGTACAGACAGTCATGAAATTGTTTGATTCAGCAAACAAGAAACAAACACCTTGGATTTTGTAATTACTTCCTCGAAGTATTTAATCTTTTGTGATTTTCATATTGCTGATATAGTATCTTTCTGTTTGGCCATCGCTACGACCCCTGTCAAATGAGAGCATTAAACAACATATCAGCAGGCACGCATTTGCCATCTTTCAACGATCATCTTCCTATCAAGGTGCAATTGAAGCTTTTCTTCGTTTTTTGATTTCAACATTTATGTGATTCACTTTCTTATTGTTTGAAAATCCTGAGGCCATTCTAATTACCGGAATATTTGAACTCTCCCAGTTTCGCATGGGCTGCCGCCAAGCGTGCTACAGGCACCCTCGGGCCAGAGCAGGAAACGTAGTTCAGACCAAGCTGGTGACAGAACATGATGGATTCAGGTTGACCTCCATGTTCACCACAAATTCCCACTTTAAGTTTAGGATTATTCTTGCGACCATCTTGCACGGCAAGCTTCATCAGCTTGCCCATGGCTTTGGCATCGATCACCTCAAAGGGATTGTCTTTCAAAATGCCATTCGAAATATAGAATGGCAAAAATTTATTTTCAGCGTCTTCACGCGAGAATGAGAACGTTGCCTGTGTTAGATCGTTTGTGCCAAAGGAGAAGAATTCAGCAACTTCCGCCAACTCCTCGCCTTGAAGACAAGCACGCACCACTTCGATCATTGTGCCAAACTTGAAGTTAAGCTTAATTCCACTTTCCTTTTCAATACTGGTCCTGATTTCATCTACGAAAACCTTTACCTCACGCAACTCTTCAGCCGTACATACTTGCGGAACCATAATTTCAGGCCGTACGTCAATTTCCGCTTTTTGACAATCAGCAGTAGCCTCCAGGATAGCCTGGATCTGCATCTTGTAAATCTCCGGGAAGGTGAGACCCAGGCGCACACCTCGGTGGCCAAGCATCGGGTTTACTTCATGCAACTCGCGGACTTTTCGCAGCATTTGCTCTTTCTTGTCAATAGCTTGTCCAACAAGTTCCACACCCATCATATTAAAAGGGGCAGGTGATTTGTCGGCCATATTCAAATCCGCATTGAGCAGTCTGAGGCTACCAAATAAGTTAGCCACGCCGCTTACTGTATCCTTCAGGTGATACAAATGTTGCAGCTCGTCACGCAACACTTCATCGGTAGGAAGAAATTCATGAATAGGGGGATCTAACAAACGAATGGTTACCGGACGTGGTGCCATAGCCTGCAGTATCGCTTTGAAGTCTTCCCGCTGCATTTCCTTCAACCGAATTAACGCTGATTCACGTTCTTCTTTTGTTGCTGCCAGAATCATTTCTACCACAACTGGCAGCCGATCTACGTCGTTGAACATTCTCTCTGTGCGGCACAAACCGATGCCCATGGCTCCATAGGCAAGGGCTTTACTGGCCGCATCAGGTGTATCCGCATTGGCCATTACTTTTAGAATTGCCAACTCATCCGCCCAGTTCAACAACACTTTCAGTTCATCCGAGAAAGTGGCTTCTACGGTAGGAATAATGCCTTGATACACGAACCCTGTCCCGCCATCAATAGTAATGTAATCGCCTTCGTGCAAAACCTTTTCACCCACTTTTGCCTGCCGCAATTTTGTATCGACATGAATTCCTTCGGCACCCGCCACGCAAGGCTTACCCATACCCCGAGCCACTACTGCTGCATGTGAAGTTTTTCCACCGCGGCTGGTGAGAATACCTTGTGCGGCAAAGAATCCGTGTATGTCCTCTGGTTTTGTTTCTTCGCGAACCAGTATCAACTTCTCTCCGGTTTTGCCCAGCAGCTCCGCACGATCGGCATCAAACACGATATGACCAGATGCTGCCCCCGGTGAAGCCGGTAAGCCCTGTGCCAATGGAGCAACTTTATGTAAGGAATCTAACCTTGGATGAAGCAGTTGCTCCAGCATTTCCGGCTTGATGCGGAGCAGGGCCTGCTCCCTGGAGATTAACTTCTCTTTCACCATCTCTACGGAGGTGCGCACCATCGCTGTGGTGTTCATTTTCCCGTTGCGGGTCTGCAGGCAAAACAAGACGCCTTTTTCAATGGTATACTCAAAGTCCTGCACCTCCTTGTAATGGCTTTCCAGTTTATTGCGCAACGTCTCCAATTGTTTATACAGGTCAGGCATTTCCACTGCCATCTCACTCACGGGTTTCGGTGTGCGTATGCCAGCCACGACATCTTCACCTTGTGCGTTGGTGAGGTATTCGCCAAACATCACGTTTTCACCAGTGCCAGGATCACGGGTAAACCCTACACCCGTGGCACAATCGTTACCCATATTGCCAAACACCATCGTCACCACGTTGACAGCCGTACCGTTAGCCATTTCAGGGGTAATTTTAAACTCCCTTCGATAATCGATGGCACGCTTGCCCATCCATGAGTTGAATACTGCCTTTATGGCAATCTCCAATTGCTCATACACATCTTCCGGAAAAGGCTTACCCAGGGATTCGTGGACGACCTTCAAAAAACGCTCACTAATAAGTTTGAGGTCTGCTTCACTTAAGCCTATATCCACCTTGACACCAGCCATCTTCTTCACTTCCTCAAAGTGCTTGTCAAATTTCTCATCAGAAACGCCCAAGGCCACTTTTCCAAACAGCTGGATGAATCTGCGGTATGCATCATAGCCAAAACGCTCATTTTTGGTTTGCTTAATAAGTCCTTTCAATGTTTTCCTGTTCAATCCGAGATTCAATATGGTGTCCATCATTCCGGGCATTGACATAGCCGAGCCGGAACGGACTGAAACCAGAAGTGGGTTTTCGGGATCACCGAAAATTTTTCCGGTTGTGGCTTCAATGTCTTTGATTTGTTTGCGTACGTCGTCCATCAAACCCTTTGGCAACGTGCGATCTGGCTTGGCCAGATACTCTAAGCACGCCGCTGTCGAAATAACGAATCCTGGCGGCACGTTTAATCCAATTTGGGTCATCTCACAAAGGTTAGCTCCTTTTCCGCCCAGGAGCTGCTTGTTTTTCCCGTCGCCTTCCCTGAACGCGTAGACGTATCCAGCAGATTTTCTTGTTTTGACGGCTTGATCTTTTTCTAATGTCTCGGTGGTTTTCATAATAGCTTCGCTTAATAGATGAAGATTTAAGGTACATTTAGCCGGTAGGCTAAAATATGACTTTGGTCAGTCAGCAAAAGGATTGAAATCAGGATACATTGGACGTGTATTTCCGCTGCAGCTAAACCGACTTCCCCAACAATCTGTCAATGCACCTGATGAAAATCAGGTGCATTGAACTTAATTGATAGGATTTTCCGCGGAATTGAAAGCTGCGCCGCATACATGCTATGCACAAACTCCTATGATGTAAATCACAATGGAAAAAATATTTGGGAAGAGTCCGGCAAATATGGGTGTAACCGGCAAATACACGGGTTATGGCTACATTGCTCATTTGGGATTTCCATCGTGCCAGACAAGGTCCATCTGGGCATTCAATTCGACAATAATGCTGACATTAATCATGATATGATTGTGATTCAAATCATAAGGCGTTGCCCACAGCACGGATACCTTGCGGGGGAAAATAATCATAGCCAAATCCAATTATACAACCAAGAACCATGAAAAAACTGATGCTAAGCCTTATTTCGCTGACCATGCTGGCGGCGTGTGCCCCAGATAGACCCAACGCGGGCGGAGGAGACCCTGCCAAAACCGCTGTTGAGGAAATTGCTGACCCCACAAAAGGTCTGGGCCAAATCAAAAGCGTTACCCTTAACACACCCCTGGAACAGGAACGGATAGGAAGAGGAAAGGCGATTTACGATATGAAATGTTCTGCTTGTCATAAGTTGACCGATCAACGTGTCGTCGGGCCTGGATGGAAAGATGTGACAAAGAAAAGAAAGCCGGAATGGATCATGAATATGATAACCAATGTTGATATGATGTTGGATGAGGATCCTGAAGCGCAAAAACTACTTGAGCTTTGCCTGATGCGCATGCCAAATCAAAATGTATCACTTGGTGATGCCCGCGATATCCTTGAATTTATGCGGGAGAACGACGGCGAAAAATAAAATCCAACCTAACAAAAATATAATATGAAAAGATTAATTCTAGTAGCTACGCTGTTGGCACTCTTTTCCTGCGGCCAGCAGCAATCCACAAGTACTGATGCTTCTGCTCCGGACGAAGCCGTTGGGGGTGGGCAATCCACTGTACAAGACAACACATCAGAACCGGATGTAGTACATGTTGCTGTTGGTTCTCCTGATCACACAACGTTGGTTACAGCCCTCAAGGGTGCTGAATACGTTGATGTACTTTCGAATGCCGGTCCTTTTACTGTTTTCGCACCAACCAATGCAGCCTTCGATAAACTACCGGCTGGTACTGTTGAGGGGTTACTGAAACCAGAAAGTAAAGATGCGCTCCGCAACATATTGGAATACCATGTTTACGTAGGTGTTATCAAAGAAGATTTTATCCAGGACGGCATGACCCTAAACCAGGTAAATCTGGATAATGTAACGCTTAACAAGAAAGACGGAAAAATAACGGTCAATGGTGCGAATGTACTGGGCGTTGTCAAGGCATCAAATGGCATCGTCTATATTATTGACGCAGTATTACTCCCTCCCGAAAAGAAATAATCAGAAAATAATTCAGAATAGAAAATTATGAAAACAAGAACAACAATATTCAAAATGCTTGCCCTGCTAATTGGTACCGCTGCAGTATTCAGTAGTTGTAAGCCAAAGGGTCCTGCTGATGTAGCTATGGGTGATGCTGCTTCAAAAGTATATGTAGCCCCTGGTAAATACGATGAATTCTACAACATCGTTTCCGGTGGATTCAATGGGCAGATTGCCGTTTATGGAATTCCGTCCGGTCGCTTGTTTAAAATCCTTCCTGTTTTTTCTGTATTTCCCGAAAGTGGCTATGGGTACAGCGAAGAGACAAAACCGATGTTGAATACATCACATGGTTTTGTACCCTGGGACGATCTGCATCATATTGCCCTTTCCACGACGAAAGGCGAGCATGATGGCCGTTGGATTTTTGCCAACGGTAACAACACTCCGCGCGTAGCACGCGTAAGCTTTAAGTCCTTTAGAACGGAAGAGATCCTGGAGATTCCGAATAGCGGGGGAAATCACTCATCTCCGTTTATTACAGAAAATACCGAGTATCTGGTTGCCGGAACGCGCTTCAGTATTCCAATGGACAACAAAGATGTACCCATCAGCTCTTACAAAGAAAACTTTAAAGGTTCTATCAGTTTTGTAAAAATTGATCCTGTGAACGGACACATGAACATCGCCTTCCAATTGAGAACACCAGGTTTTAATTATGATTTAAGCCGCGCAGGGAAAGGTCCTTCACATGGCTGGTTTTTCTTCTCATGCTACAATACGGAACAAGCTTACACTTTGCTGGAGGTAAATGCTTCACAGAAAGACAAAGACTTCATCATGGCCGTAAACTGGAAGAAGGCTGAAGAATATATCGCACAGGGTAAAGGGAAGACGGAAAAGGTAAGGTATGCCCACAATACGTATGATGATAAAACACATTCTGCTACGTCAAAAATGGAAAATGAAGTTCTGGTATTGGATGTCTCAGAATTCCCTGATATTGTTTATTTCATTCCATGCGCAAAGTCACCCCACGGATGCGACGTTGATCCGACGGGAGAATACATTGTGGGTAGTGGTAAATTGGCAGCGATGATGCCGGTATTCTCTTTCACAAAAATTCAAAATGCAATCGCCAACAAAGATTATGAAGGTGACTTCAACGGGATACCCGTAATCAAATACGAGGCAGCACTGCATGGTGAGGTTAAGAAACCGGGACTTGGGCCATTGCATACAGAGTTTGATGAAAAAGGTAATGCCTATACCTCCATGTTCGTTTCTTCTGAAATTGTAAAATGGAATGTAAAAACACTGGAGATCCTGGATAGGGTTCCCACCTATTATTCCATTGGGCATTTATCCGTTCCTGGCGGACCTACAGCAAAGCCACATGGCAAGTATGTAATAGCATACAATAAGATCACCAAAGATCGCTATTTGCCTACTGGCCCTGAGTTATCGCAATCTGCGCAGCTTTACGATATCTCCGGAGATAAGATGAGATTGCTTCTCGATTTTCCCACCGTAGGCGAACCGCACTATGCCGAAGCAATTCCGGCCAGCATGATTACACCTACTTCTACTAAGATTTACAAGATAGAAGAAAATGAACATCAGTATGCAGCCAAAGGTGAAGCCCAGGCCAAAGTAGAGCGGAAAGGAAATGAAATTCACGTATACATGACAGCCATCCGATCTCATCTAACGCCGGATAATATTGAAGGTGTACGTTTGGGTGATGAAGTGTTTTTCCATGTAACAAACCTGGAACAGGATTGGGATGTACCGCACGGCTTCGCCATCAAAGGTGCTGCCAACGCTGAGATACTGATCATGCCAGGCGAAACGCAAACATTAAAATGGAAGCCCTTAACTACAGGAGTCGTTCCGTTCTATTGTACCGACTTCTGTTCCGCGCTTCACCAGGAAATGTCCGGCTACATTCGCATATCTCCAGCAGGCAGTAATACGCCACTGAAATTTTCAACCGGAAAGATCGAAGGCCAGCCTTAGGTTGTCAAGAGATCAATTCATAGTTTACAGGTTGAAAGGGCCCCGGTCCCACTGCGATTGGGACGGGGCCTACTTAAACATACCCAATGAAAAAATTAAAACCCCTTTCTCGTATTCTGATTATTCTTTCCGCAGTATTGATGGTCTCCGGCTACTTCCTGCCCTTATGGCAAATTCTCATGTGGGCTCCGCAATACCCGGAAGGGCTCGATATGCAAATCTGGATAAATGACATCAAAGGCGACGTGAAAATCATCAGTGCCCTCAATCATTATATCGGCATGCGTCATATTGAAGTAAGCATGTTTCCTGAATTTCAATATATGATTTACATTGTTGGATTTCTGATTGCTTTCGGCTTGCTGGCAAGTCTGGTAAACAGACGTTTTATGTTGGTTACCTTTACTACATTGATCATCGCTTGTGCCCTTGCAGCGCTTGTGGATTTTTATCTGTGGGGATACGACTACGGCCACAACCTTGATCCTACTGCCCCCATTATAGTACCAGGTATGTCTTACCAACCTCCGTTAATTGGAACAAAACAGTTGCTGAATTTTACAGCATTTTCAGGCCCGGATATTGGCGGTTGGATCTTTATTGCTTCCGGCATACTGGCCATTGGAACGGTAGTGTTTGAATTCAAGAGATTCCATAACAAAATATGAAAATCCTTATCGCGATATTTTTGTTTGTAGGCTTTATCTCGTGCACTGTGGAGCCTGAGTCACTGCAATATGGCGAGGATGCATGTTATACCTGCAAAATGACCTTAATGGACAAAAAATTTGGTGCAGAGCTCGTAACGAAAAAAGGAAGAGTATATAAGTTTGATGATATTAATTGCATGCTGGATTTCTATAATTCCGGATCTGTTGCTGAGGAGGAATTCTCCTATCGGCTTGTAGTCGACTTCGCTCAACCAGGTACACTGATTGAAGCAAGTGATGCTTTTTATCTGAAATCGCCAGAACTAAAAACACCCATGGCCAGCCAGATTGCTGCTTTTGAAAAAAAAGAAAATATGGATGAGCTAAAGAAACAATGGAATGGCATTTACCTTGTATGGGGAGAGTTGGTGACTCAATTTAAATAATGAACGCAATATTACTTTCCGTCCTGCTATCAGCGGCACCACTGGTTTTGCTTTCCAAGACCATTGTCGTAAGTCGTGACGGTGAAGTTAATTCATTAAAAAAGGCAATAAGTATAGCTGCACCCGGAGATACGCTACTGGTGAAACCAGGGATATATAGAGAGGGCAACCTTCTTGTCAACAAAAGTATTGTGATTCTGGGAGAAGGGCTTCCGGTTTTAGATGGCGAAAACAAATATGAAATTCTTACCATCAATGCCAATGACGTCACGATTTCAGGACTAAAATTTATTGACACCGGTACAGCAAGCATCACCGACATTGCCGCGATTAGTGTCTCAGACGCTAAAGGCATTAAGATCATTGGTAATACATTCCAGGATACTTTTTTTGGAATTCATTTTTCAAATACCACGCAATCCTTAATAGAAAGCAACCAATTGGAATCGGATGCTACGGCAGAGCAAGAAATTGGAAATGGCATTCACTTATGGAAGTGTGAAAATATTACAATCAATAACAATGTAATAAAAGGTCACCGCGATGGAATATATTTTGAATTTGCTACACACTGCCTGATCACAAATAATCGCAGTGAACGAAATCTGCGGTATGGCCTCCATTTTATGTTCTCGCATAATGATGAATACAGGAATAATTTCTTCGTCGACAATGGCGCCGGTGTATCCGTGATGTATACCAAGGGTGTAAAAATGATCAATAACACTTTTAAGCATAACTGGGGGTCATCTTCATACGGCCTGCTGCTCAAAGAGATCAGTGACAGTTTTGTAACCGGAAATAGATTCCTGGAGAATTCTATTGGCATTTATATGGAGGGATCCAGCCGGATCGAATTAACAGATAATTTATTTTACAGAAACGGCTACGCTGTAAAGTTGCAAGCCAGCTGTGATGGTAACACGTTTACGCACAACAACTTCTCATCCAACACCTTCGATATTGCTACCAACGGAAATCTTGTATTGAATACGATAAACAGCAACTACTGGGACCGATACGAAGGCTATGACCTGAATAAAGATAACATTGGCGACATCCCCTACCGGCCCGTTAGCATGTATTCTATGGTGGTTGAACGTATGCCAACTGCTGTTTTGCTGTGGCGGAGTTTTCTGGTGTTCCTGATGGACCGTGCTGAAAAAGCTATCCCGGTACTAACTCCTGAAAATCTGAAAGATGAATCACCTTCAATCAAACCCTATGATCTTATTTAATAATGTTTGCAAAAATTTCGGAAAATTGAAGGCATTGGATGATATCAATCTGGAATTGAACGCCGGAAAGAGTTACGCGCTTGTCGGCCCCAATGGATCAGGAAAGACCACATTGATAAAGAGTTTATTGGGCCTTGTCGTGCCCACTACCGGGGAAATTCTGTTTGACAAAAAAAGCATCGCCAACGATTGGAAGTACCGCAAAAAAATAGGCTACATGCCGCAGATTGGACGGTATCCCGACAATATGACCATAGGCCAATTGGTGGATATGATGAAGAACATCCGCGGGGATGAGGATCACGAAAAAGTGGACGAAGAATTGATCGACGCTTTCAAGCTGTATAAAATCTATGAGAAGCGAATGCATACACTATCAGGAGGAACCAGGCAAAAGGTAAGTGCCGCATTGGCATTTCTTTTCAATGCCCCGGTGCTAATCCTGGATGAGCCAACGGCAGGACTAGATCCTGTATCCGTCGAGATTCTGAAAGAGAAAATTCTGCATGAAAAACGCAGGGGAAAACTATTGCTTATATCTTCGCACATTCTTAATGATTTGGAGGAACTCGCCACGGAGGTGGTTTACATTTTCGAGGGAAAAGTACATTTTAACAATACCATTGAATCCCTAAAAATGGAAACTAATGAAAAACGATTGGGTAAAGCAATAGCTACCTTCATACGCCAAAAAGAATTATTAGCTTCTATCAATCAATAATATGACACGCGTTATTAAGTATATTTTCTACGACATCCTCCGCACGCGATTTATTCTCCTGTACACAGTTTTCTTGCTGGTGAGCACCTTTGCTATGTTTCAGTTGGATAGTGATACAGGCAAAGTTGTTCTTAGTTTATTGAATATTATATTGATTGTTGTGCCACTTATAAGTGTGGTTTTCACCACGATCCATTTCTACAATTCGTACGAGTTTATAGAACTGATGCTCGCCCAACCCGTAAATCGCAGCGTAATATTTTTGGGTGAGTATCTCTCTGTGGCAATATCACTTTGTAGCGCCTGTCTGGTAGGAATTGGCGTTCCCGCTTTATTGTTTGGAGCGGATGAACGGGCTATCACATTACTTTTTACCGGAGTAACGCTTACGCTGGTATTTGTCTCCTTAGCCTTCCTTGCTTCTGTGCTGACCCGGGACAAAGCAAAGGCTATCGGTATTGCCTTGTTATTTTGGTTCTATTTCTCACTGATCTACGATGGTCTCTTGTTGTGGGTAGTATTCAGCTTCAGTGACTATCCGCTGGAAAAGGTAACCCTTGCCCTAATTGCGCTAAATCCTGTTGACCTGGCAAGGATCATTATGCTGTTGAAACTTGACATTGCCGCGCTAATGGGCTACACGGGAGCATTTTACAAGGATTTTTTTGGAAGCCATGCAGGTATCATATTTTCAACTTCCATACTTGTTATATGGATCATCGTGCCGTTAATGGCTGCCTCACGGATCTTTTCCAAAAAGGATTTATGAGATTTTGGCTTGAGCACCAAAGCGCGTTTTATTGGTGACGTTCTCCACGATAATAAGCGCTTTTGTATATCCATACATAGATTGTTACATTAATCGCGTTTTAGATGAAAGTACGAAATGATATTACCACGCGGGAAGATATTGAGCTTTTGGTAAACCACTTCTATGCGTGCGTGCAGTCAGATGCACTGCTTTCACCACAGTTTAGCCACGTGGACTGGCCCAAACACTTACCGATAATGTATAATTTCTGGTCATCCATGATTTTGGGTGAACAAAGCTATCAAGGAAATCCTTTTCAAAAACACATAAACCTTGCTATTGGTAGTGAACATTTTGGACAATGGCTGAGACTGTTTGTCAATACAGTGGATGAGAACTTTCAAGGGGAAAGAGCTGAAGAAATCAAAACCAGAGCCCAACATATCGCACAACTATTTCAGCATAAAATGGGATTACACTAGAAGTGGATGTAAATCCCAAACGCAGGATACTAACTGCCCTATAACCCGTCAAAATCTGATTTTATGACCTTCAAGTTCGAGTTTTCCTTCCTTCTCCATTTTTTTTATCGTTCGTATCACGGTTTCCACACGGAGTCCGGTCATATCTGCAAGTTGCTGCCGGGTAAAAGGAATAATCATTTTCTCCCCGAGATCTTCTCTGCTCAAGTTAGATTTGAAATATTTCAGCAACGTGTTGAGTCGATGTTCGGGATCATATGACGAAACCTCTGTCAGTATCATCGTCTTATATTGCAGGCGTTTGCAGAGTACCTGGTCTAGCTTAAGATGAATCTCAAAGTTTTCTTGCAGCAACTGCAGGAATTCCGCTCTTGGCAACCTCCAGACCTTGCTCGGCATTGTTGCCATGGCGCTGCTTGGGTAGTTGAATCTCCCGAGCAACGCAGGTTCTCCAAAGCTTTCGCCTGCATTAAAAATTCCTTGTGTGAATTCCTGGCCATCCGGGTTAATGATGTACATCTTTACTTGCCCATGTTCAACCTGGAGGAAGTCCCGTGCAGGATCACCTTCTTCAACCAAAACCTGGTCCTTCTTAAGATTTACCAGCCTTGCGTTGTATTGCAGAAATAATTGTGTCGGAATCAATTTTCTTCTCTTCTGGACAAGAAAATTAGACAAATCAATAGGATATGTCATACACAAGGAGCTTATTTTATAACATAAAGTGGACTGAACAGTTGGTCGCCTGACACTCCTGTGGATTAATTGAGCGTTGTTCCGATAATCAAACAACCACGGCGCAGGCAGCTTCTGTTTTACGATCTGTTTCGCCACCGTGTTCCGCCAAATGAAATAGATCCGTAACCTTAATGTTCCTTTCCTTCCGGCGTTTCGTTCCGGAATGGTCCCAAAGAAGTTCTATTGGTGAATCCTCTGTTCTTGCGCTTTTATTATATTCGGAAACAGAATGTTATTTTCTAAGTGAATATGTTGCATCAAATCCTTGTCGAATTCCTGGAGCATTGTGTAGGTTAGCTTAAAGGTGGGGCAGGCATATTCGGGAGGCGAATAGTTCGCGGTCAGCGTACGAATAGATTTAATCAGGCGACCCGCATTTTCGTGTTCATGCTCCATTACCGCAATGGGAGCCTCAAGATGTAACGAGGCACCCCTCAGCATATTTTCAGTAATACCGTTCTTGAATAATTTGCGCGCAGCAGGAAAAAGTATTTCCTCTTCTTTAGGCAAATGTCCCAAAAGCTCTTCGGCCAGTCGGTCAAAGTCATCATGCACCTCCAATAGAAAAGGACTATCTTCCCTGTGGACCTCGCATACTTTGTCCAGCATTTCCTGAATACGCGGAATAGAATCTCTCACATAGCCATGGTGATGTTGGACAATAAAATCAATCAAAACGGAAGGATCCCACGTCCCAAAATTCATGTGGTTATCAACTCCTAGACCGGCGCTTTCCCGTTGTATCTCCTGCCATACGAAAGCTGCGTCCAGTTCCGCTTTTTCACAGGTCTGAACAAAAGGCTTTCTTCCTCCACAGCAGTAATCGAGGTTATAGCGGTTCAATATCACGAGTGCTCGTGGAAATCTTAGCGCCACATCGGCTACCGTCATGTTTTCCAAATCCAGTTGATTCGCTACAGTTATCATGATCAGTTATTTAAGTTTTACAATGACGAAAGTTGGAACGATTATTTATCTGTTTGTTATGATCGCAATCATAGTGCAAGAATCAATTCAAAGAGTTATTCCTTCAGGCGGTTAAGCCTTTTATGATCAACAATGACTGGATTATTCTATTCCCGGTTTGCGGGAAAACGCGTATTAAGAAAGGGATTCCGCATCAAACCGTTTTGACATAATATGATGCTCTGCGGGAATTCTGTTATGGTATGACTGACACAAGGCTTGATTTTTAATACGGAGGCGTAAGGATAGGCCAGGCAGGGAAATCGACTACCCTGGGAAAATGCTGATTACCTAACAGCAGTCTGGTAAAAATAACTAAATTACTTTATGCCGATTTTACTTCATCAACAAAATACATTTCAACATCACCTTTGCTTTTTGTGACAATCTTTCCACGATCGGTACAAGCAAAATAATCTTTAACCAGCGCAAAGGTGTCGGCAGATATATTGACTTTACCCGGTTCGCCGTGTTGTTCCATTTGGGATGCCAGGTTTACCGCATCGCCCCAGATGTCGTAAGCAAATTTTTTCGATCCAACAACGCCTGCCACCAGCGGGCCTGTGTGTATTCCAATTCTTACTTCAAAAACAGGAAGGTTTTGTATCTTGTTAGCCGAGCCGAATTCTTTGACAAACTGCTGCATGTCAAGCGCAGCGCGTACAGCCTTATACGCATTTTCATTATCAGCCTGCGGCAATCCGCTGGCGCACATGTATGCGTCACCAATGGTCTTTATTTTTTCCATGCCATACTTGGCGATAATATTATCAAAAGCGCCAAACACCTCATCAAGTTGCATCACCAGCTTGACGGGCGTAAGTATTTCTGCGATGGCCGTAAACCCTTTAATATCCGCAAACAATACGCTTACCTGTTCATGCTTTCGGGCGTACGATTTTCCGAATTTTTTAAGTTCCTCTGCAATTTCATCAGGGAGGATATTCAGCAGCAAGGAATCGGATTGGGCCTTAGCCTTTTCGATTATTGCCTTCTGCTTTTGTATCTCCTTGGTGCGCTCCAATACCTTTTCTTCCAATTGTTCATTGTACGTCTGCAGCTCCTGTATTAGCTGCTTGTTGTTTCGCCGCAGCATTACAGTTTCAATAGCATTGTCGATGGTTATTTTCAATTCATCTTTGTCCCAGGGCTTTGTGATGTAACGGTAAACTTTCCCCGTATTGATGGCTTCTATTATTGACTCCATGTCGCTAAAGCCGGTAAGGATTATTCGGATATTATCCTGGTCACTGGGAATGTGCTGTAAAAACTGTACACCGGTCATATTGGGCATGCGCTGATCCGTAACCACAACGTGGATATCATTCCTGGAAAGGACTTCCATTCCTTCATCACCGCTACTTGCCGTATATATATTATAACTTCTCCGTAGCGCGGCCCTAAAGGAGTTTAGATTATTCTCTTCATCATCTACGTAGAGAACATTAAAGGTATCTTTTAGCACTTCCATGTGTAACTTTATTATGCTTGTTCGACAAGCCTATTAATTAGCAAATTTGGTGAATACATCAAAATATTCCCATAATTGACTATTACATTATACCGAAAGAAATTGACAATCCCAACAAGCTTTATTTTGCAACATGGCAATATTTTCGAGCATCATGCAGTAGCCCCTCCTATCATAGGAATTCATTTATTTATCACCTCGCTCGATGGCCTCTGTTATGTTCCTGACGATCGTATTTAATTTGTCACCAGAACTCTCCATGTGGGTAACAATAGTTTTAGCTTCTTCATTCAGATCGCATTTTGCTGCCAGATTTATCAAACCAAGGATGCTGGCGACCGGTGAACGGAGCTCATGAGCGATGATAAAAGCAGATTCTTCCGCGGCCTGGTTTTTCTTTTCAAGTTTAGCAGTGCGTTCTTTTACCAGCAACTCCAGATTTTCGTTAATACCTTGAATTTCTTCTGCCTGGGACTGTATTTGCTCATTTTGCAGCTGAATTTCATCAGCCTGCCTTTGAAGCTCCAGCGTCCGTTGTCTCACTTTTTCCTCAAGGAGTTCATTGTATGCCTTTAATTCACTGATCAGTTGCTTATTACTTCGCCGGAGCATGATGGTCTCGATAGCGTTGTCAATGGTGATTTTTAGTTCCTCCCTGTCCCAGGGTTTGGTGATATAGCGATAAACTTTCCCTGTGTTAATGGCGTCAATAATGGACTCCATATCACTAAATCCGGTGAGGATCATCCGGATATTGTCCTGCTCTCCCGGAATATGTTGTAAAAACTGGACCCCGGTCATATTGGGCATCCGTTGATCTGTGATGATAACATGAATATCGGTTTTGCTAAGCACTTCCATACCTTGTTCCCCACTCAATGCTGTGTAGACATTGTAATTCCTGCGCAAAGCCGCCCTGAATGAATTCAGGTTATGCTCTTCATCATCCACATAAAGAATATTGTAGGTATCAGTTCGAACGTCCATATCCTAAACCTCAGATTCCTGCTTTACCGGTAAACTAATAACAAATTCGGTTCCTTCACCAGGATTTGAAAATACTTCAATTTCGCCATGGTGCTTTTGAATAATACCAAAAGAAATAGACAACCCCAACCCGGTTCCCTTTCCAACATCTTTTGTTGTGAAGAACGGGTCAAATATTTTTTTCCGTACAACTTCCGACATACCGGCGCCTGTATCCTTGATGGACACTTTTACCAGATTACCTTCCTGCCTCGTTCGTATGAATACAGTACCTTCACCCGGAATAGCCTGAATAGCATTGGATAGAATATTCATAAATACCTGATTTATTTTCCCGGGAAAACATTCCACCTCCTCTATTTTTCCGAAGTCCTTAACGATTTGAATCCTGTTTTTAAAGGAGCTGTGTAACAGGGTTAGCGTAGATTCCAGACTTTCATTCAGGTTAGCTTTGAGAAATACATTCTGATCCAACCGTGAAAAATTCCGAAGGCCCTTCACTATTTCGGAAGTTCGCATGGCGCCATCTTCAATTCCTTTAAGCAGATCATTTACTTCCCGCATGGTAAAATCGATCTGTGCATCCTGCTTAAACTGTTCAACTTCGAGAAATTCCTTTTCCATGCCTTTTTCGCGAACTACTTTTTCGTAGCTGCCAATAATTTTAAGAATATCATCCAAATCATCCTTCAGTGGTTGAATGTTGGCTGTTACAAAATTAATGGGGTTATTTATTTCGTGTGCAATCCCTGCAGTCAGTTGACCCAGCGATGCCATTTTTTCTGCCTGGACTAGTTGTTCCTGTGCTGCTTGAAGATCCGCTACGGTGGCGTGAAGAGCATCGTTTGTGGATGCCAGGCTAAGATTTGCATGACGCAGTTCTTCCCTGGCCTTGCCTAGGTCCACTACCATTTTGTTAAATGCGGTTGCCAGTTCCCCAATTTCATCTCCCGAATCGTTTATAACACGTTGTGTAAGGTCGCCATCACCAACTTTATTGGCTGCGTCACGCAATGCTAAAACAGGGACCGAAATGTTCCGCGCCAGCCAGAAGCCTATAATAATACCGATAACCAGAAATACACCGCTGACCAACATTGACGTAAGGCGAATTTCCTTTTTTCCAATGCTAATCTGGTCCGTTGTGAGTCCCAGTTCAATAGCGCCAGACATCATTTCCGTAGTAAATGGGGAGCGCTTCCTTATTACAGATTCTGAGGAAATAAGAGATTCGGTTTTTTCAGGAAAAGTTTTCAATAGTGAATCCTTGATCGAAAACCGCTGATGGTCACTGCTCCAAATCGTATCTGTCATCAGCAGGCTGACAAATTGAAGCCGCGGGTCATCCTTAACAAAGCTCATGGCCGTCTGAACCCCCTCAAAGTTTTCTTCCGTGAGCGCTATTCGTACGCCCAGCGAGATCGTATTGGCCAGGTTTTGCACTTCATTGTTGTAATTATTAAGCAGATACTTTTCCTGTTGTGCTGGAAAATAAAAAAGAGAAAAGAAAGAAAACATCAGCACAATCGTGATAACGGTAAACCAGATTTTTGTTTTTAAAGTGATTCGCATATTGATGAACCGAATTTAAACCTTTACCAGTGAATCCGTTCAAAATGGTAAACTATTCCAGGACAATAACAGGGTAGGAAAATTCAAAAAGATTTCTGTCCGTCAATCTCGGTTATTTTAATACCATCATTGCCAGAAAAGTTATCTGTAATGCCTATAGCCCCAGGATTCTGCAAAACAAAAGACTCCAGCTCAGCGGCCGTATTGCAAAACGTGGGAGGGTCGGCGTTGCCGGCAAATGAAAGTTCAAGCCAAAATCGCTTAACCCTATCTCCACTCATGTTATATACTTTTTGACAAGCACTTTGCCCAGCAGGTGTGGTAGTCTTCATTAACGCAATGTGTACTTTTGTTCCATCACTCCATCTTTGCCGTTCACCTTTCATAACTGACCTCAATTCAGCCATTTTCATTTCCGAGGGTGCACCTTTTGTATGGCTGATCACAGTAATCATTGTTTCCTGCGCATTTGCAATTATCCCAACAGACAGTAACAGAATAACAGAAAGATACTTTCTGCACGCTGAAAATCTGTGTGGTCTGAAGTTCATTTGTTGCTATTTATACTTAAAATCCTACAGCGAGTTGTGCAGTAAGCTTGTCGGCATCTCCGCTGATTTCTGAGTGTTGGCGCTGATATTCAACCTTAAGTGCAATCAGGTAGTTAATATTGTACCGTATACCCCCCACAAAGGATCTCGTGTTATCTTTATGATAATAGATTTCGCCGGCCTGATAGCTTAACGCGTCAAGCCTTATATAGGGCACAACTTTTTCCTTTATTTTAATCCCTGCATAAGCATAGAATGCAACCGTTTGCTTCGCCCCTGTCGTGTCAGTTTTGTTACTGCCCACTGTTGTTTCCGTCAGCAATTCGAACTTCTTTCCAAAATAAGATAATGATCCAGTGATCAGATTCTGCCTAACCTCCCAATCAAGGACACCATCGTGCGTGACACTCCCTTTTGCGATAACATCATTATACCAGGACGCACCTATTCGCAGCCCTGCGGCAGGCTTAATGTGTACAGCCGCAGTAATGGATTTGCCTTTGTCGTTATCCAGTACATCACTAGAGCCAATACCATTTCCCAGCATGAAGTCATAGCCAAATTTCGCTCCACCAAGGTTTTGCCCCCGAAAACTGATACCTGTAGTGTGTATTGGTATAATATTGGCATCAAACAAAAGTGGCCGATAAATGGTGGGGAAGAAAACTCTACCATGGTGGTAGGTATCATTCCAATAATTTACTGGCGTATGGTGCTTGCCCACAAGTACATTGTGATTGCCTGCAATATTGAATTTAATAACGATCCGCTCAATACTCACAGCAAATTTTGTTGCTGAAGACGGCGTGTACTTGAATACAGTTTCCCCCAGAAAGGAAAAGCGGTCGTTTAGCTGTGAGGTAATGAACAAATCCTGCTCATCAATCCCAAATGATGCTTTACCATTCTGCACACTTGTTACGACATCAGCAAAGCCTCTGATTTGCGTATTTTGCCCAAATAGCGTTCTGGTAGTACCAAGGCATACCATCAAAACAGAGACAAGGATTACGACTTTTTTCAAAAGGCTGTAGATATTTCGAACTAAATATAACAGAATTATTTAATAATGCACGCCATATTCTGGCGGGGATTGGACAGGTTCGAATATTCAAACGGCCTGTGCCGCCCTGCTTTGACTAAGGGTAGACCTAGCGTTGATCACTCACTCTCACAAAGCCATTACGCCCGATTCGATTACCATATGTACGGGGCAAAAAATAAATCCAGGTCATTGTACACAGTTCAAGATGCTGCAGAAGACAAAATCCGGCTGCCTGTTTCGTGTGCTTGCTTTCCTATAGGTTTATTTCTACTTTCGACGGTATAGGCACTTGAACAATAAGATGTAATTATTGCACTCGCCTCCTAGACTATTTTTGTGAAATGAAGCATATTCACTAAAATCACAAAACAATATTAATCTGTGTATACTTAATGACAGAAACTTTTACATCGCCCCTTGGCGCATTTTACCATTGGGAACGTCAGACCCCGGACAGTACTTTTCTAAGACAGCCCGTAGGTGGTCAATGGCAGCACTATACATACCGTGAAGCCGGTGAGCAAATCAGACGAATGGCCAGCGCATTGATCACGCTTAGTCTTCCGCCCCAAAGTAACATCGCCATCCTCTCCAAAAACTGCGCCCACTGGATCATTACGGACCTCGCTATCTGGATGGCCGGGCATGTTTCAGTGCCCATTTACCCGACACTATCGGCTAAAGGTATTCAATTCATTCTTGAGCACAGCGAGGCAAAAGCAATCTTCATCGGAAAGCTGGACGACTTCGAAAAACAACGTCCAGGAATTCCCGAATCGGTCAAAAGGATTAGTTTCCCGGCTTATGGTGCCCATGAAGGAGATGACTGGAATAACCTTCTCCGGGCAAATCCTGTTGCAGAAAGCCAAGTGCCAGATCCAACAGCGCTCGCCTCCATCATGTATTCCTCCGGGACAACCGGCTTTCCAAAGGGTATCATGCTTCCCTTTAAAGCTTTTGATTTTGTGGGCCGCTCTATCGCTCAACATCTAAATATCAATTCCGCAGATCGGTTCTTCTCTTATCTTCCACTGAGTCATATTGCTGAAAAAGCCTATGTTGAAATGGGAGTCTTGTATTCCGGGAGTTCCGTATCCTTCGCAGAGTCTTTGGAAAAGTTTACAGCCAACTTGCAGGAGGTTGAGCCTACGGTCTTTGGCGGAGTGCCCCGTATTTTTGCGAAATTCCAGGAAGGTGTATTGGCTAAAATGTCGCAGCAGAAACTGGATTTACTTTTATCCATTCCAATCCTTTCCTCCATCGTTAAAAAGACGGTTCGGAAAAAACTTGGTTTTGGAAAATCAAGGGCGATCATAAGTGGTGCCGCTCCCATTCCCGTCGCCTTATTGCGTTGGTACAAAGCGCTAGGCATTGAAATTCAAGAGATCTACGGGATGACCGAAAACTGTGGTTACTCTCACGGCGATCACGGAAAGTCCCAGCGTTTGGGAACAGTTGGCAAAACGTGGACTGACATTGAATGTAAGCTTAGCGATGAAGGCGAAATTCTGACGAGACATCCAGGGATGATGACGGGTTATTTCAAAGATTCCGAAACCACTTCGAAGGTCTTCACAACTGATGGATTTTTGAAAACGGGTGATAAAGGAACGATCGATGAAGAAGGATACCTAACGATCACTGGGCGGGTCAAAGATCAATTCAAGACTGACAAAGCAAAATTCATTGCTCCCGCTCCTATTGAAATGAAGTTCTCGATAAATAAAGACATTGAACAAGTGTGTGTAGTAGGTATGGGAATTCCTCAACCCATTGCCCTGATTGTTTTGTCAGCTGCCGCGAAAGCAAAAACAAAAGCTGCTGTCCGGAAGAGCCTCAGTCAGACATTGGCGGAAATCAACCCCTCGCTGGAAAGTTACGAACGATTGGCAAAGGTCGTTATCCTACGGGAAGACTGGACGATAGAAAATGGATTAATGACACCTTCCTTGAAAGTAAAACGAAATGAGATAGAGAAAATCCACGCCGAAAAGTATTCCCATTGGTATCGTCATGAAGAAGAAGTACTTTGGGATTAGCACAATTGTTGTTCCCAGGGTTCACGCAACGCTGGTTGTTTCCAGGTTACTCCTGGACGCACCGTTTCTTCTGATTATAATTCCGATACTCGATATATCACTTGCCGTTCTTTTAAGTAATTCATTACGAACATGAAGTTTTGCTCGTGTTCACCCAGGAACTCTGCCGGGGAAACACCCTTGCGTGCAAATTTCCCATCCAATACAAGATTAACGGCGGCAGTACATGTGTAACCTGTTGTTCGGGCCATCGATAATGTGTTGGTTGCTTTATTTGTTCGATCAAGTAAATTGTACTCAAAGCCCTTGGCCCTACCCCCTTCTTCTCCCTGTATACGAATACGCATCACGGTAAACTCTTCTTCCCCGGGCTTTAATTTCCACTTTGGGAAAAGTAGTTTTCCGGTAACATCCACAGGTCGGATTTTAACGCCTTTTACTTCTACCTCCTCAAAGGAGAAAAAACCTGATTCTCTTAATACCCTCAAGTATTCGATGCATCCCGGATAACGCAACGTTTTCTCGATCATATTTGGAATATCCGGCATTGTTTTGATCAATGAGCGCAACCCATCGGAATTCCAGGATTCGAGTGTGCCAACACCTTCGAAAGGTATAAGCTCTGGATCTGATAAAGCCTCTTTCGTAACAAGTACTCCGTTCTGCACATAACGTGCGGGCCGAATGTATTCCTCAATAACATCAATCGGTGAGAAAACGGCCTTGTATTCGTATGGCCACTCTCGCACAACAGGCAATCCACCGACAAGGCATTCATATGAGTCAATCTTCATTCGCTTGTGATGATAACCCAGGATAATATTACCCATGCCCGGCGCAACACCACAATCCGTAACAACAGTTACTTTTTTTTCATTTGCCAACGCATCCAACTGGAATGGATCCTCCGGAAAGAAAGAGATATCAACCATATCTTTGCCTGCCTCAATAACGGTCCGAACCGTCTGAAAACCCATAAATCCCGGTACGGCGCCAACCACAATATCAAAAGGCTGGATAACAGAGGACAACAAAGCATGATCTGAAAAGTCATGTTGCTGCACTTGAATACCTTGTTGACGCAGTGGCTCCAAGGCCTCTTCATTTATATCAAGCGCGGTTACATCAAATGTGTGGGAAAGGTCGATGGCAATCGCTTTACCAACGAGGCCAGCACCGAGCACTATGATCTTCTTCATGGCTTTGGTTATTTATACAAGGCGCAAATTAAAGTATTCTTGCAGGATGCATCAAAATGTTCAAAAGATTCTTTGCCAAAGGACATACAACATAAACACCGATTAGCAACATAAGAACATTATTTTCTACTAACTTCCGCAGTCAATTTTCGATATTATGGAAGTCAATAAATTTATCGAGCGTGCCCGGCAATCTGCATTTCACCTCTGGTTGTTAAACCTGGGGCTTCAGCGCATGATTCCCTTTAACAAGCCACATGATTTCAGGGTTGCAGAAATTGGTGATCATCATGTAAAAATGGTAATACCCTACAAGCGAAAGAACTTTAATCACATTCGTGGTCTTCATGCCTGTGCACTGGCCACCATTTCTGAATATGCCACAGGATTTATGTTGCTGTCAAAATTAGGATTCGATACATATCGCATTATCATGCAACGCATGGAAATGGACTATCATTACCAGGGCAAAACAGATGCTGTAGCTGAATTTTCCATATTGCCGGATTGGTTGAAGCAAAACATC
>Ga0224500_10000125_pt1 | contig 57362 bp, 40 predicted proteins | sample SF_Oct11_sed_USG_FD_168126 | JGI IMG/M metagenome (GOLD analysis project Ga0224500, IMG submission 168126) | Sediment microbial communities from San Francisco Bay, California, United States - SF_Oct11_sed_USGS_4_1 | ecosystem: Environmental > Aquatic > Marine > Sediment | place: USA: California...
GCGCCGGCTCGGGACTGCGATGCCGCAGGCGCGCGTCGTCGCCGGCACCGGGGACGCGGAGACGCGCTTCCGGCTCGAAGGCGTTGCGACGGGCGCCGGCGCTGACATGGAGGTCACGCTGCAGGTGATCGACAACCGCGACGGCCGCGAAGTCGAGAGCGCGCGCGTGAGCGTCCCGCGCGCGAAGCTCGGCGAGGCGGGCGTGCTGCTCGCGCCGGTGGCGCACCGGTTGCTCAACGCGGCCATGATGCGCGCAGCCGCGGACTGAGACGCTGAAATAGAATCCGCGCTGGGATGCTCCGCCACCTCTCCTGCTCCAACGTGCCCGGCCCGCTCTCCCACCTCGCCGTCCTCGACCTCTCGCGCGTGCTCGCGGGGCCGTGGTGCACGCAGCACCTCGCCGACCTCGGCGCGACGGTGTGGAAGATCGAGCGTCCCGGCAGCGGCGACGACACGCGCGCGTGGGGGCCGCCGTACCTCAAGGACGCGCACGGACGCGACACCAGCGAGGCCGCCTATTACCTCGCCTGCAACCGCGGCAAGCACTCCGTCGCCGTCGACTTCACGAAGCCCGAGGGGCAGGCCATCGTCCGCGAGCTGGCGCTGCAGGCCGACGTCCTGGTGGAGAACTACAAGGTCGGCGGGCTCGCCAGGTTCGGGCTCGACCACGCGTCGCTCGCCGTACCCAACCCGCGGCTCGTCTACTGCTCGATCACCGGCTTCGGGCAGGACGGTCCCAGTGCGGAGCGGGCGGGCTACGACTTCATCATCCAGGGCATGACCGGGTTCATGAGCGTCACCGGCGAGCGCGACGACTTGCCCGGTGGCGGCCCGCAGAAGGCGGGGGTGGCGATCACCGACCTCGTGACCGGTCTCTTCGCCGCCACCGGGATCCTCGCGGCGCTCGCGGAGCGCGAGCGCACCGGTCGCGGCCGCCACGTCGACGCGTGCCTGTTCGACTCGGCGGTGGCGATGATGACGGTGATGAACCTGAACTACCTCGTGACCGGACGCGCGCCGGGCCGGCTGGGCAATGCTCACCCGAACATCGTGCCCTATCAGGTGTTCGCGTGTGCCGACGGCCACCTGATCCTCGCGGTGGGCAACGACGGCCAGTTCGCGAAGTTCTGCGAGGCGGCGGGCGTCGCGGCGTGGGCCGCCGATCCGCGCTTCGCGCGCAACGCGGACCGCGTGCGCCACCGCGGCACGCTCGTGCCGATGGTGGCGGAGGTCGTGAGGACGAAGCGGCAGCGCGAGTGGCTGGAGCTGCTCGAGCCGCTCGGCGTGCCCTGCGGGCCGATCAACCCGATCGACCGGGTCTTCGACGAACCCCAGCTCGCCGCGCGGGGGTTGAAGCTCGATCTGCCGCATCCGCTCGCGGGCAGCGTGCCGCAGGTGGGCTTTCCGCTGCTGCTCGACGGGCAGCGCTCCGACGCAGCGATGCCGCCGCCGCTACTCGGGCAGCACACGGCGCAGGTGCTGAAGGAGCGGCTCGGCTACGACGACGCGCGGATCGCGGACCTCGTCAGTCGAGGCGTGGTGGCGGCCTGAGTGGAAAAAGATCGGGGACAGACCCCTGTTTCCCCAACTTTCGGGGATCGGAAGACCGGGGACGGACCCGCATTTCCCCTACGTTCAGCGAAATGGGGGCCTGTCCCCGGTTTCAGTCGACCTCGACCTGCCCCGTCGCGCGCTGGCGCACCTTCGACCACGACAGGCCGATGCCCAGCGCGATGCCGACCGCGACCAGCACGATCCAGACGAACGTCTGCGTCGCCCCGGCCTGCACCACGCCGAACTGCACCAGCATCCAGACGATCGTCGCCACCAGCGCGCCGACCAGCACCAGCCCCAGCGCCCCAAGCGAGACCCACGCGGTGCGCAGGCAGAACACCCAGCCGGCGAGCAGCAGCACCCCGCAGAACGCCTTGACCGCGTCGAACGCCGAGCGGTCGCGCAGCGCCCACTCGACGTACGACCACTTCGACGGGTTCCACGTCAGCAGCACCAGCGCGACCGCGAACGCGATCCGCGTGAGAATTGTCGCCATCTGTCGCCTTTCCGGCTACTTGATCTTGATCCAGACCGGCCAGACCTGGTTGTCGGCACGGTGCGGCACCTCGACGTTCGCCCGCGACGCCCAGGGAATCACCTGCCGGTGCAGCGGGATGTGGTGGATCTCGGCGTTGTGGATCTCGAGCGCGCGGCGGATCAGCGCGAGGCGCTTCTCGGCGTTCATCTCGACCTTCACCTCGGCGACGATGGCGTCGAACTTCGGGTTCGTGTAGCGGCCGTAGTTGAAGTCGCCGTCGCCCTTGCCGTTGTTGGTGGAGAGCACCGGCTGCAGCGTGAAGATCGCGTCGGTGGAGGCGCCACCCCAGCCCAGCATGTAGACGCTGGTGTCGAGCTTCTCGAGCTTCGGGAAGTACTGCGCCCGCGGCAGCGTGACGAGCTTCGTGTTGACGCCCACCTTCGACCACATCGCGGCGATGGCCTGGCAGATCTTCTCGTCGTTGACGTAGCGGTTGTTCGGGCAGTCCAGCGTCACCTCGAAGCCGTTCGGGTAGCCGGCCTCGGCGAGCAGCTTCTTCGCCGCGTTGGGGTCGAAGGGCAGCCGCTTCTCGATCTGCGCGTTCGCCTGCGCGGGCGAAGGCGTGATGCCGCCGCTGGGCTTCGACATGCCCCGCATCGTCGACTTGTGGATCGCGTCGATGTCGATCGCCTGGTAGAGCGCCTGGCGGACGCGCTTGTCCTTGAACGGATTCTTGCCCTTGACGGACGAGTAGAGCAGCTCGTCGCGCTGCTGGTCCATGCCGAGGAACACCATGCGCTGCTCGAAGCCGTCGATCACCTTGACGCCCGGCGTCTGCCCGAGCTTGGGCACGTCCTGCGGCGCCGGGTCGTTGATCAGGTCGACGTCGCCGGACACCAGCGCCGCGAGCCGCGTGGCGTCGTTGGCGATCGGCGTGTAGACGATCTCGGTGACGTTGCCGTCGAAGCGCTTGTCCTTCCAGCCCCACCAGTCGTTGTTGCGCACGAGCACCGTGCGCACGTCGGGCTGGCGCGTCTTCAGCATGAACGGGCCGGTGCCGTTGGCGTTGCGCGAGGTGAACAGCTCCTCCTTGTTCTTGTAGTCGAGCGGGTTCACCGCCTTGTTCTTCTCCGCCCACGACTTGCTCATGATCATGAGCGTGACCAGGTGCTCGAGCTCGATCGGGTTCGGGCCGTCGGTGACGAACTCGACGGTGAGGTCGTCGATCTTGCGCGGCTTGCCGGCGGCGCGCGAGTAGGCCTTGATCTGCGAGTTGTCGTGCGCCGCGCGGTTGATCGAGAACACGACGTCGTCGGCGGTGAACGGCGTGCCGTCGTGGAACTTGACGCCCGAGCGCAGCTTGAAGCGCCAGGTGGTCGGGTTGACCTGCTCCCACGAGGTCGCGAGCCCCGGCATGAGCTTGAGGTCCTTGTCGCGCATCACCAGCGTCTCGTAGATGAGCTGGTTGATGTTGTTGGTCAGGTTCTCGTTCTGCGAGTAGGGGTCCATCGTCTGCGGGTCGCCGCGGCCGGCCCAGCGCAGCGTCTTGGCCTCGGCGAGGCCGGCGGCGAGCAGCGTGGCGGCGCAGGCGACGACGAGCGCGCGGGGGAGGAGGTTTCGCATCGCAGTGCTCCTGGCGTGGCGCGGGGAAGCCCCCGCAATGGCGCGAGAGCATACTCCATCGGCCGCGTAGAATCACCGGCCGTGAACGGGCGCCCACGGCGCGACTCGCCGGCCATGCCTTCCCCCGCCGACACCCTGCGCGCGCGCCTCTCCCGCACGCTGTACGCCGACGAGCGACGGATCGCGGGCCGGATCGCGCGCCTGCGCGAGGCGAAGGCGGGCGACGCGGCGTGGGGAAAGCTCGCCGCCGAGGTCGACGCCGCGGTCGCCCGCTTCGAGGCGCGTGCGGCGCGCCGGCCGGCGCTGAACTATCCGCCGGAACTGCCGGTGGCGCAGCGCGCCGACGAGATCGCCGCCGCCATCGGCGCGCACCCCGTGGTGATCGTCTGCGGCGAGACGGGCTCGGGCAAGACGACGCAGCTGCCCAAGATCTGCCTGCAGGCGGGCAGGGGAGCGCGCGGGCTGATCGGGCACACGCAGCCGCGGCGGATCGCCGCCCGCGCGGTCGCCGCGCGCATCGCGCAGGAGCTCGGCTCGCCGCTCGGCGATGCGGTCGGCTTCAAGGTCCGCTTCACCGACCAGACGCGGCCCGACGCGTTCGTCAAGCTGATGACCGACGGCATCCTGCTCGCGGAAACGCAAGGCGACCGCCTGCTCGCCGCCTACGACACGATCGTCGTCGACGAGGCGCACGAGCGCAGCCTCAACGTGGATTTCCTGCTCGGTTACCTCAAGCACCTGCTGCGGCGGCGGCCGGACCTGAGGGTGGTGATCACCTCGGCGACGCTCGACGCGGGGCGCTTCGCGGCGCACTTCGGCGAGCCGGGCCGGCCCGCGCCCGTCATCGAGGTGTCCGGACGCACGTATCCGGTCGAGGTCCGCTACCGCGCGCTCGGCGCCGCCGCCGACGTGGCCGGCGAGGACGCCGACGACGAGGAAGCGATGGAGGACGCGATCGCCGCCGCGGCCGAGGACCTGTGGCGCGAGGGGCCCGGCGACATCCTCGCCTTCCTGCCCGGCGAGCGCGAAATCCGCGAGACCGGCGACCTGCTCCGGCGCGGCCTCGCGCGCCGGCCGTATGCCGGCGACGTCGAGATCCTGCCGCTCTACGCGCGGCTCTCGGTCGCCGAGCAGCAGCGCGTGTTCGCGCCCTCGCGCGGGCGCCGCATCGTGCTCGCCACCAACGTCGCCGAGACCTCGCTCACCGTGCCGGGCATCCGCTACGTGATCGACACCGGGCTCGCGCGCGTCAAGCGCTACAACGTGCGCAACAAGACCACGGTGCTGGCCATCGAGAAGGTCGCGCAGTCGGCGGCGAACCAGCGCGCGGGACGCTGCGGCCGCGTGCAGGACGGCGTCTGCGTGCGCCTCTACGCGGAAGCGGACTACGCTGCGCGGCCGGCCTACGCCGACCCGGAGATCCTGCGCAGCTCGCTCGCCGCGGTGATCCTGCGCATGACGGCGCTGGAGCTGGGCGCGGTCGACGCGTTCCCGTTCCTCGACCCGCCGTCGCCGCGGGCCATCGCCGACGGCTTCCAGCTGCTCTCCGAGCTGGGCGCGGTCGACGACGCGCGCAAGCTCACGCCCGCGGGCCGCGAGCTCGCGCGCCTGCCGCTCGACCCGCGCATCGGGCGCATCGTCCTGGCGGCGCGCGACGCCGGGTGCCTTCCCGAGGCGCTGGTCATCGCGGCCGCGCTGGCGGTGCCCGACCCGCGCGAGCGGCCGCTCGACAAGCAGCAGGCCGCCGACCAGGCGCACCTGCGGTTCCGCGACGAGCGCTCCGACTTCCTGTCGCTCGTCGCGCTGTGGGAGTTCTTCGACGAGCTCCTCGCGCGGAGGCTGTCGCACCGGCAGCTCGTCGACGCCTGCCGGACGCAGTTCGTCAACCAGCTGCGCATGCGCGAGTGGCGCGACGTGCACCGCCAGCTCGCCGACCAGCTGGCTGAAGCGGGGTGGAAGTGGGCCCCGGAGCTGCCGAGGAAGTACGACGACGCGCGCTACGCGACGCTGCACAAGGCGCTGCTCGCCGGTCTTGTGACCAACGTCGGCGCCCGCGCAAGCGACGGCGACGGCTACGACGGGACGCGCGGCCTGCGCTTTCACCTCCACCCCGGCTCGGGATTGGCGAAGAAGGCGCCGCGCTGGGTGCTGGCCGCCGAGCTGGTGGAGACGACGCGGCTCTTCGCACGCGTGGCGGCGCGCGTGGAGCCGGAGTGGATCGAGGAGGTGGCGGGGGAGCGCGCGACGCGCGAGTACTTCGAGCCACATTGGGATGCGCAGCGCGGCGAGGTGGTGGCGAGCGAGCGCGTGCAGCTCTACGGACTCACGCTGGTGCCGCGCCGGCAGCGCTCGTTCGGATCGATCGATCCCGTGCTGGCGCGCGAGGTGTTCATCCGCGAGGCGCTGGTGCCCGGGGCACTGGCGACGAAGGGCGCGTTCCTCGCGCACAACGCGAAGCTGGTGGGCGAGATCGCGAAGCTCGAGCACAAGGCGCGCCGGCAGGACGTGCTGGTCGACCCCGAGGCGATGGCCGCGTTCTACGCGGAGCGGCTGCCCGCCGGCGTGCACTCGCTGGCCGCGTTCGAGCGCTGGCGCGAGGCGGCGGAGAAGGCGGATCCGCGCGTCCTCCACTTCACGCGCGAGGCGCTGATGCGCCACGCGGCCGCAGCCGTCACCGAGGAGCTCTTCCCCGACGCGCTCGAGATGGCAGGCACGCGCCTGCCGCTCAAGTACCGCTTCGCGCCGGGGCACCCGCTCGACGGGCTCACGCTGACCGTCCCGCTGGCGCTGCTCAACCAGCTCGACGAGGCGCGGCTCGCCTGGCTCGTGCCGGGCATGATCCGCGAAAAGGTCGCGTGGTACTTGAAGGCGCTGCCCAAGGCGCTGCGCAACCGCCTCGTGCCGGTCCCCGAGCGCGTCACGGCCTTCCTCGAGGCGACGCCGGCCGGCCGCGAGCCGCTGCCGCAGGCGATCCGCGGCTGGCTGAAGGCCGCGCTGGGCGAGGCGCCGCCGGCCGACGCGTGGGACGGCCTCGAGCTGCCGGCGCACCTCGCCGTCCTCGTCCGGGTGATCGACGCCGCGGACAAGGAGCTCGGCTCCGGCCGGGACCTCGCCGCGCTGCGCGCGCAGCTCGGGGAAGCGGCACAGATGACGTTCGCAGCGGGCGGCGCCGCGTTCGAGCGCAAGGGACTGCGCGCGTGGGACCTGGGCGACCTGCCCGAACGGCTGACGATCGCGCGTGGCGGCCGGCGCGTCACCGGATACCCGGCGCTGGTCGACGAAGGCGACAGCGTCGCGCTCGCGCTCCTCGACACCGTGGAAGCCGCCGAGGCGTCGACACGGGCCGGCGTGGTGCGCCTTGTCGGGTTCGCGCTCAAGGACGCGATGGCCCGTTACGAGAAGGGACCGCCCGGCTTCGCGCAGATGGCCGTTGCGCTGCGGGCGGTCGTGCCGCCGGACCGCCTGCTCGCCGACGTGCTCGGCGCCGTGCGTGACCGGGCGTTCGTCGGCGAAGACCCGCTGCCGCGATCGGCCAAGGCGTTCGCCGAGCAGGTGAAGCGGGGAAGGACGCGCCTTCCGGCAGTGGCCGAGGGGGCGTTTCGCCTGCTCGCGGAGATCGCGGCCGAGCACCTGGCCCTGAGCCAGCGGCTCGCCGCGCTGCCGGCCGCGCACGCGCGGCTTGCCGCCGACCTGAAGGCGCAGCGCGACGCCCTGGTGCACCCGGGCTTCTTCGGCGAGACCCCGTGGGCCTCGCTGCAGCATCTGCCGCGGTACCTCAAGGCGCTGGGCCGCAGGCTGGCGAAGTACCTGGAGCACCCCCACAGCGACGAACGACACGCGAGGCAGATCGCCGACCTGTGGCGACGCTACCAGGAGCGACTGGAGCGCAACCGGGCCGCGGGAAGGGTCGAGCCGGGTCTTGTACAGTACCGATGGCTGCTCGAGGAGCTCAAGGTGTCGCTCTTCGCGCAGGAACTGCGGACGCCGTTCCCGATTTCCTACAAGCGGCTCGACAAGGCGTGGGCCGAGTTGGGGCGATGAGACAAGCAGACTGGCGGCGCGGGGCCGGACATGGCGGCCCGGACGGCTGCGTGCTACAGTAACTTCGCGGGATAGCGTGCCAACTTCTTGAAGGATCGACCCATCCGGTAGGGCACCCGGGCGCGCGAGCGGCCGGCAGGGAAATGGCGGGCACTTGAAGCCGACGACGGAAGCTGCTGCACGGCACACGCCTCCCCGCGAGGCGTCGAAGATCCTTGGCGATTGCAGGGACATCGCCACGGGACGCCTGCGCGCTGCCTTTGCCGGGATCCTCAACAAGGTCGGCGACGTGCTGATGGACCGCGCCATGCGCACCGACGTGCGCGAGGAGCAGCAGATGTTCCTCGACGCGCGCGCGGTGCTCAAGGCGCAGCACGACTCGCTGCTGGGCGAGTTCGAGAAACGCCTCAAGCGGCGCATCGACGACGGATTCGCCGGTCGCGGCGACGTGGACAAGCCCGACTTCGGCCAGGCCAAGTCCGACGAGCTCACGCTCGTCGAGACGTCCACGATGGACGAGTCGGTGATCCGCGGGAACCTGAAGCGGGTCGTCGAGAACGCCTGCTACGAGGAGCTGCAGCTGCTCAACCGCGGCGTGGGGCACCTGCTCGGCCGCCCCGACCTCGAGACCGATGGCAACCCGATGGCGCCGGCGATCGTCGTCGACTCGTTCGCCGATGCGCTCAAGGAGGTCAAGACCGAGACTCGCATCAAGTTCCAGGTGCTGAAGGAGCTGAACCAGGCGCCGCTCGGCGACCTCGCCTCGATCTACGCGGATCTCAACAAGCACCTCGCCTCGCTCAACGTCGTGCCCGCGGCCATGCGCGCGCTGAATGTCGGCGGGCATGCCCATCGCGCCGAGCCGCGCAAGGCGCAGGCCCCTGCCACGCCGCCGGCGCCCACGGAAGTCGACGTGATGGCGCTGTTCCAGCGCATGTTCGCGGGCGGCGCGATGATGCGCGCGGCGGCGCAGCCTCCGCAGGGGTACGCGCCACAGGGGTACGCGCCACAGGGCTCCGCGGCGCAGGGTCCCGGCTACGGCGGTCCGGCCCTGCCGATGCCGGACTACGCGCCGCCGCCGGCGGGCATGGGCCAGGGCTTCGAGGCCGCGCCGGGCGGCGACATGGACTTCCCGCAGATCCAGGCGCCCGCCGGCGCAGCGTCCGCCACGCGGACGTTCGTGCCGATGCCGCCCACGCCCTCCGGCTACGTCCCCGGCGCGCCGATCATCTCGACCGCCGACCTGCACGAGGGCCTGACGCGCCTGCAGGCGGGCCAGACGAACTTCGACGTCGGCGGCGCGCAGGTCGCGTTCTCCGGCATCCCCGCAGGCCTGCACAACGTCCTGCGCGACCTGCAGGGCTCCCCGCTCGGCCACAAGGCGAACCAGCTCGAGTCGATGACGATCGAGATGGTCGCGATGCTGTTCGACTTCATCTTCGAGACGAAGGACCTGCCGGACGGCATCAAGGCGCTGCTCGCGCGGCTGCAGATCCCCGTGCTGAAGGCCGCCATGCTCGACGGCGCTTTCTTCGCGAAGAAGACGCACCCGGCGCGCCTGCTGGTCAACGAACTGGCCCAGGCCGGGCTGGGCTGGTCGCCGGTGATGGGCTCCGACGACCCGCTCTACAAGGAGATCGAGCGCATCGTCCACGCCGTCCTCGAGAGTTTCAGCGAGGATCTGACGCTGTTCGAGGACCTGCGCACCGAGCTTACGGCGTTCCTCGCCGAGGAGGAGAAGGCCGCCGAGCAGAACATCGCGGCCAACGCCGAGGAGATCAACGTCCGCGACCGCCACGACGTTGCGGCCGCCGTCGCCCGCGCGGAGGTCGAGAAGCGCATCGAGGCGTATCCGGTGCCGGCCTTCCTCGCCGGCTTCCTGCGCCAGTACTGGGTGGGCGCGCTCGCCTCGGTCTACGTCGAAGGCGGCGAGGACAGCGAGGCCTGGGGCTCGGCGGTCACCACGCTGGAGGACCTCGTCTGGAGCGTCCAGCCCAAGCGCAGCACGGAGGACCGCAGGCACCTGATCGCGATGCTGCCGTCGCTGCTCAAGCGCCTGAACGCCGGCATGCAGAAGCAGCGCTGGACGCCCGAGGAGCGCGAGCCGTTCATGACGCACCTCGTCGAGGCGCACGCGGCGGCGGTGAAGCCGTCGCTCGCGCACGTCGAGTCGCCGACCGCGGCGGTCGCCGAGCAGGCGAAGGTGCAGGCGGAGGTCGCCAAGGCGGCGGGCGACGAGCGCGCGGCGGAAAAGGCGCAGGCGCTCGCCGAGGCGATGGCGCCCGCTCCGCCGCCCGAGCCGGAGCGCGAGGTGCTCGACGACGAGTTCCTCGAGATCGCGCGCAGCCTCGAGCGCGGCATGTGGGTCGAGTTCGAGGGCGAGGACGGGCAACTCGCGTTCGCGAAGCTGGCCTGGGTCAGCCCGCTGCGCGGCACCTACCTCTTCACCAACCGCCAGGGCCAGAAGGCGCTGTCGATCACCGCCGAGGAGCTCGCCGAGTACTTCCGCGAGGATCGCGCCCGCGTGGTCGAGGCCGAGCCGCTCATCGACCGCGCCTTCAGCAACATGATGCAGCAGATGGAAGGCAAGATGGAGGCGGAGGCGGCGTGACCGCCATCGGCGCCTACGTCATCGGCGACGAGATCCTCTCCGGCAAGCGCGCCGACAAGCACCTCGCCCACCTGATCGCGACGCTCGGCGCGCGCGGCCTCGGGCTCGATTACGCGCACTACGTCGGCGACGACCGCGGGCGGCTCACGGCGCTGCTGCGCGACTCCTTCCGGCGCGGCGACCTCGCGTTCAGCTTCGGCGGCATCGGCGCCACGCCGGACGACCACACGCGGCAGGCGGCCGCCGCCGCGCTCGACGTGCCGCTGGCGGAGCATCCCGAGGCGGTCGCGGGCATCGTGGCGCGCTTCGGCGACGCGGCGTATCCGCACCGCGTGCTGATGGCGCACTTCCCGCAGGGCGCCACGATCATCCCCAACCCCGTCAACGGCGTGGCGGCGTTCTCGATCCGCGACCACCACTTCCTGCCCGGCTTTCCGCAGATGGCGTGGCCGATGCTCGACTGGGTGCTCGCGACGCGCTACCCCGACCTCGTGCGCGAGCCGCCGGTGGAGCGCATGGTCGTGGTCTGGGACGCCGGCGAGAGCCAGCTGTTGCCGCTGATGACCGAGAACGTCGCGCGCTTCCCGCGCGTGAAGCTGTTCAGCCTGCCTTCGTTCTCGGGCGACGGCGGGCGGCGCCGCCTGGAACTCGGCGTGCGCGGCGCGGCGGCCGACGCCGACGAGGCGTTCGCGCACCTGCGCGCAGGCGTTGCCGCCTCGGGCTTCCCGTTCGAGGAAGGAGGGCAGGCGTGACGCGGGGTCCGGGCGCGGACGCGCAGGGGCTGCGCTTCGACGCGGCCGTCGTCGGCGAGGCGTTCACCAGCACGCTGACGGTCACCGAGACGCACCTCGTGCTCGGCGCGGGGCTGATCGGCGACTTCAACCCGCACCACGTGAACGAGACCTACGCGCGCGGCTCGCGCTACGGCGGGCGCATCCTGCACGGCATGCTGACCTCCGCGATCATGGGCGCGTCGGTCGGCATGCGCTTCCAGGGCACCGCGATCGGCTACCTCGAGCACCACGCCCGTTTCCTCGCCCCCGTGTATCCCGGCGACACGCTCGCCACGACGTGGAAGATCGTCGAGACGCACGCCAAGCCGAAGCACGGCGGCGGCGTGGTCGTGCTGCACGCCGAGTGCCGCAACCAGGAGGGCACGGTGGTCGCGACCGGCGAGGCGAGGATCCTCGTCGGCAACGACCCGACCGGCAGGGGCTCAGCCGGCTGACGCCGCTCCGGCGCGTCGCGCGCCGAAGCCGCGCGTCGCGCGGACGCACTCGGCGACCAGCGCGGGACCCCGGTAGACGAGCCCGGTGTAGAGCTGCACCAGCGTCGCGCCGGCCTCGAGCTTCTCGCGCGCGTCGGCGCCGCTCATCACGCCGCCTGCGCCGATCACCGGCAGCGCGCCGTCGAGCGCGCGGGCGAGCCGGCGCACCACCGCGTTCGCCCGCTCGCGCAGCGGCGCGCCGGACAATCCGCCTGCCTCGCTGGCGTGCGGCAAGCCCTCGACGCCCTCGCGAGAGAGCGTCGTGTTGGTCGCGATCACCGCGTCGACGCGGTGGCGCACGCACAGCCGGGCGATGCCGTCGACGGCCACCGGCTGCAGGTCGGGAGCGATCTTGAGCGCCAGCGGCGTGTACTTGCCGTGGCGGTCGGCGAGCTTCGCCTGCTCGCCCTTCAGCGTGGCCATCAGCGCCGCGAGCGCATCCTCGTGCTGCAGGTCGCGCAGGCCCTTCGTGTTCGGCGAGCTGACGTTGACGGCGACGTAGCTCGCGTGCGCGCAGCAGCCGCGAAAGCCCGCGAGGTAGTCGTCGACGGCGCGGTCGTTGGGCGTGTCGAAGTTGCGGCCGATGTTGAGGCCGACGATGCCCTGCCAGCGCGCGCGGGCGCGGTTGGCGAGGAACGCCTCGAGCCCGCCGTTGTTGAACCCCATGCGGTTGACCAGCGCCTGCGCCGCGACGATGCGGAAGAGGCGCGGGCGCGGATTGCCCGGCTGCGGGCGGGGCGTGACAGTCCCGCACTCGATGTGGCCGAAGCCCAGCGCGGCGAGCCCGTCGATGTGCTCGGCGTCCTTGTCGAGGCCCGCGGCCAGTCCGATGCGGTTGGGGAACGTCAATCCCATCGCCTCGACCGGGTCGTCGGGAACAGCGGGGAACGCGAGCGACGCGAGGCCGATGCGCGCGGCGGCGTCGAGGCCGCCGAAGGAAACGCGGTGCGCGGTCTCGGGGTCGAGGCGGAAGAGCAGCGGGCGAACGAGCGGGTAGAGCATCGGGTGCTGCTTGCTGCTCTCGTTGCGAAGGCGCGCGATGATACCATCGGCGCGAAGCCGCACGTCCTGGCGCCGTCCTCCCTCTCGTGCCCCATCGATTCGCCGCCGCGGCGCTCGCGGCCCTCATCGCGTTCGGCGCCGGTGCGGGCGTCGCGCAGCCGCGCAAGCCCGCGTCCGCCGAGACGCGTCCCGCGTATCCCGCGCGCGAGGACGCTCGCGCGTTCGTCGCCGAGATGGCCGCGGAGCACGGCTTCGCCGCGGCCGATGTCGAGCGCTGGCTGCGCGACGCGAAGTTCCAGCCGCGCGTGGTCGAGCTGATGAATCGCCCCGTGCTCGAGCCGCCGAAGTGGTACGAGTACGCGCCGCCGTTCCTCTCCGCCGAGCGCGTCGAGGCGGGGCTCGCGTTCTGGTCGGCGAATGCCGCGGCGCTCGAGCGCGCGCAGCGGACGACCGGCGTGCCCGCCGAGGTGATCGTGGCGATCATCGGCGTGGAGACCTACTACGGGCGCATCACCGGCAGCCACCGCGTGATCGATGTGCTCGCCACGCTGGCCTTCGACTACCCGCGGCGCGCCGCGTTCTTCCGCGGCGAGCTCAAGGAGTTCCTGCTGCTCGCCCGCGAGCAGCGCATCTCGCCGCTCGCGCCGCGCGGCTCGTTCGCCGGCGCGATGGGCCTGCCGCAGTTCATGCCGGGAAGCTACCGGCGCTTCGCGGTCGACTTCGACGGGTCCGGCTCGGTCGACCTGTGGCGCAGCGCCGAGGACGCGATCGGCAGCGTGGCCAACTTCCTCGTCCGCCACGACTGGAAGCCGGGCCAGCCGGTGCTCGCGAAGGCCTACGTCGACGCCGCGCAGCGCGACGCCGTGCTGCGGCGGCTCGACGGCGGCCTCTCGGAGCGGCGCGCGCTCGGGGCGTGGAACCTCGACGGGGTCACCACGCAGCCGCTGCCCGTCGACGTCCAGCCGGACCCGATCGGGGTGCTTCTGCTCGAGGAGTCGGCGACGGCGTCGAGCACCTGGCTCGCGTTCCACAACTTCTACGTGATCACGCGCTACAACCGCAGCCGCCTGTACGCCGCCTCGGTCTGGCAGCTGGCGCAGGCGCTGCGCGCGAAGCGCTGATCAGCCGGACGCGAGACGGCGCGCGTGCGCGGCCAGCGCCGCGGTCGAAGCGTCGGTGCCCTCAGGCAGCGGCGCGCCTTCGACCAGGGTCGCGGCGATCGGCTTCGCCAGCGTCTTGCCCAGCTCGACGCCCCACTGATCGAACGGGTTGGTGCCGGCGAGCGCGGCCTCCACGCAGGTGCGGTGCTCCCAGAGCGCGACGAGCGCGCCGAGGTTCCACGCGTCGACGACGGGCAGCATCAGCGTCGACGACGGCCGGTCGCCCGGGCACGCGCGCGCGGCGACGGCGGCGGCGAGCGCCTCGCCGGCGAGCCCGCTGCCTGCCAGCTCCGCCTCCACCGCCTTCGGCTGCCTTCCTGCGAGCAGCGCCTGCGCCTGCGCGAGCGCGTTGGCGACGAGCTGCCGCTGGCGCTCGCCGTCGCCGTGCGGCGAGCGCACGGGAACCACGAACTCCACGCTCGCGCGCTGCGTGCCCTGGTGCAGCCACTGGAAGAACGAGTGCTGCGCGTCGGTGCCGGCGGCGCCCCACAGGCCGATCGCGGTCGGGCCGTCGCACGGCGAGCCGTCGCGCGTGACGCGCTTGCCGTTGCTCTCCAGCACGAGCTGCTGGAGAAACGCGGGGAAGAGATCGAGCGCCTGCGCGTAGGGGACGACCAGCCTCTGGCGGACGCCCATCCAGCGCGCGTTCCACCACGCGAGCGCGCCGAGCACGACGGCGACGTTGCGCTCCGGCGGCGCGCCGCGCACGTGCGCATCCATCGCCGCGGCGCCGGCGCACAGCGCGTCGAATGCCGCCGGGCCGAGCGCGACGGCGATCGGCAGCCCGGCGGCGCTCCACAGCGAGTAGCGGCCGCCGACCCAGTCCCACATCGGCAGCACCTGCGCGGACGCGATGCCGAACGCCTGCGCCGCCGCGGCGTTCGCGGTCACGCCGACGAAGTGCGCCGCGAGGTCCTGCCTGCCGAGCTGCGCGGACAGCCACCGCTGCGCCTCGCGCGCGTTGGCAAGCGTCTCCAGCGTGGTGAACGTCTTCGAAGTCACGACGAACAGCGTCGACGCCGCGTCGGCGCCGCGCAGCGCTCGCGCCAGCGCCGCCGGATCGACATTGGCGACGAAGTCGACGGCGACCCCCGCGGCGTCGCTTCCGCCGAGCGCCGCCACGGCCATCCGCGGCCCGAGGTCCGAGCCGCCGATGCCGAGGTTGATCACGCGCCGGATCGTCTGCCCTGTCGCGCCGGTCCACCGCCCGCTGCGCAGCCGGTCGGCGATTTCCGCCACGCGTCGCCGCGTGTCGCGGATCGCCGGCAGTACGTCCTGCCCGTCCACGCGCAACGGCGTTTCGTCCTGCTGGCGCAGCGCCGTGTGCAGCGCCGGACGGCCTTCGGAGAGGTTGACGCGCTCGCCGGCGAACTGCGCCTCGATCCAGCGCGGCACGCCTGCCGCGACGGCGTGCGCGACGAGCGCCGCGAGCGCGGCGTCGTCGATGCGCTCCTTGCTGTAGTCGACGCGCCAGTCGCCCCAGTCGATCGCGAGGCGCCGGGCACGATCCGGATCCGCGCGGAAGAGCCGTCGCAGGCTCGCGTCCGCCAGCCTGCCCGCATGCGCGTTGAGTTCTTCGATCATCGCCAGTGATGCTTCCGGCCCGGCCGTTGCGGTTCGCTGCCCCTATACTCGACGGCATTGTAAACGGGACCGCTGCCGTGACGACCCAGGACGCCGACAAGGACCTCCCGCTGAAGGAAGACACGCGCCTGCTCGGCCGCGTCCTCGGCGACGTCCTGCGCGCGCAGGCGGGCGAGGACGGCTACGAGCGCATCGAGGCGATCCGCCGCACGTCGATCCGCTTCCACCGGGCGCAGGGTGCGGAGGCCGACGCCGTGCGCGCGGAGCTCGCCGCGCTGCTCGACGGGCTGCCGATCGGCGCAACGCTCGACGTGGTGCGAGCGTTCAGCTACTTCTCGCACCTCGCGAACATCGCCGAGGACGTGCACCAGAACCGGCGCCGCCGCGCGCACGCCCGTGCGGGCTCGCCGCCGCAGCGGGGCGGCCTCGCGCACGCGTTCACGTCGTTGCGCGAGCGCGGCGTGAGCGACGCTGCCATGCTCGACTGGCTGCGCCGCGCCGTCGTCAGCCCGGTGCTGACCGCGCACCCGACCGAGGTGCAGCGCAAGAGCATCCTCGACGCCGAGCGCGAGATCGCGCAGCTCCTCGCACATCGCGACCGCACCGACATGACGCCCGGCGAGGCGCGCGAGTGGGAGGCGGCGTTGCGGCGGCAGGTGCTCACGCTTTGGCAGACGGCGATGCTGCGCCTCTCCCGCCTGCGCGTGATCGACGAGGTCGACAATGCGCTGGCGTTCTATCGCGCGACGTTTCTCGCCGAGGTGCCGCGGCTGTACGCGGAAGTCGCCGCGTCGCTGGGCGGGGCGGCGGGGCCGCTCGACCCGCACGAGGTGCCGCCGTTCCTGCGCATGGGCAGCTGGATCGGTGGCGACCGCGACGGCAATCCGTACGTCACCGCGGACGCGCTGCGCTACGCGTTGCGCGCGCAGGCGACGCTGGCGTTCACGCACTACCTCGACGAGGTGCACCGGCTGGGGGCGGAGCTGTCGCTGTCCTCGCGGCTCGTCCGGCCGACCGATGCGCTGATGGCGCTGGCGGCGGTGGCGCACGACGCCAATCCGCACCGCCAGGACGAGCCCTACCGGCAGGCGCTGATCGGCGTCTACGCGCGCGTCGCGGCGACCGCGCGCGAGCTCGCGGGCCTGCAGGCCGTGCGCGCGCCGCACGCCGAGCTGCCGGCGTACGACTCGCCCGAGGCGTTCGAGAAGGAGCTCGCGGTCATCGCGGACTCGCTTGCCGGCCACGGCGCGTCCGCGCTCGCGACGCAGCGCCTGACGCCGCTGCGCTTCGCCGTGCGCGCGTTCGGCTTCCACCTTGCGGCGCTCGACTTGCGCCAGAACGCCGACGTGCACGAGGAGGTGGTCGCCGGGCTGCTGCGCGCCGCCGGCGCGCACGCCGACTATCGCTCGCTTTCGGAGCCGGCCCGCGTCGAGCTGCTGACGCGGGAGCTCGCGAGCCCGCGGCTGCTGCGTAGCCCGTTCGTCGACTGCGGCGAGCGGGTGCGCGCCGAACTGGCGATCCTCGACGCGGCCGCCGAGGCGCACCGCGCCTTCGGGGCGGCGGCGATCCCGCACTACGTGATCTCCAAGTGCGAGTCGGTGTCCGACCTGCTGGAGGTCGGCCTGCTGCTCAAGGAGGCGGGCCTGGCGCGCGGCGACGCGCTGGCGCTGGACATCGTGCCGCTGTTCGAGACGATCGGCGATCTCGCCCGCGCGGGCGAGGTGCTCGGAGATGCGCTGGCGGTGCCGCTGTATCGCGCGTGGGTGGACGCGCGCGGTGCCCGACAGGAAGTGATGCTCGGCTATTCGGACAGCAACAAGGACGGCGGCTATCTCGCCTCGACGTGGTCGCTGTACCGCGCCGAGCTCGACCTCGTCGCGGTGTCGCGCCGCTCCGGCGTGGGCCTGCGGCTGTTCCACGGCCGCGGCGGGACCGTCGGGCGGGGCGGGGGGCCGAGCTTCGACGCGGTCCTCGCGCAGCCGCCCGGCTGCGCCGAGCACGGGCTGCGCGTCACCGAGCAGGGCGAGATCATCGCGAGCAAGTACGCCGACCGCGAGCTCGGGCGGCGCAACCTCGAGACGCTGGTCGCCGCGGCGCTCGAGGCGGCGCTCACCGACGCCGAGGCGCTCGGCGAGCGGGCGCAGGGCTACTTCGCGGCGATGGACGAGCTTGCCGGCATGTCGCTCGACGCGTACCGATCGCTCGTGTACCGCACCGAAGGCTTCGTGACGTATTTCCGCGCGTCGACGCCCATCGCGGAGATCGCCGAGCTCAACATCGGCAGCCGGCCGGCGTCGCGCACCGCGTCCACGCGCATCGAGGACCTGCGCGCGATCCCCTGGGTGTTCAGCTGGGGCCAGTGCCGGCTGATGCTGCCGGGGTGGTACGGGTTCGGCAGCGCGGTCGAGACGTGGCTCGCGCGGCATCCGGGCGGCGAGCAATCGGGCATGGCGCTGCTGCGCGACATGCACGCACGCTGGCCGTTCTTCGCCAGCGCGCTCGCCAACATGGCGATGGTGCTAGCCAAGACCGACGTCGCCGTCGCCTCGCGCTACGCCGAGCTGGTGCCCGACGGCGCGCTGCGCCGCGAGGTGTTCGGCCGCCTCGCCGCCGAGCACGGGCGCAGCGTGCGCCTGCTGCTCGCGATCACCGGGCAGGACGGCCTGCTGGCCGACAACCCGACGCTGGCGCGCAGCATCCGCAACCGCTTTCCCTACCTCGACCCGCTCAACCACCTGCAGGTCGCGCTGCTGCGCCGCTACCGGGCCGGGGAGACGGACGAGCGCAGCAAGCGCGCCATCCATCTCACCATCAACGGGCTCGCGGCGGGGCTGCGCAACAGCGGCTGACGGTGGAGTCGTCCGTCGCGTCGCGGGACGCGGTTCCCGCCGAAAGTGACCGGTCCGAGCCCGTGGCACGGGCGGCGTCGCCGCCTTCAGGCAGGGAAGCACCGCGTCGAAGCAGCCTTCGGACTTGACGTGCCTCAATGATCCTGCGGCCGCAATGCGAACGATTCGCATTTGCATTGACTTCGGCCGTGGCGGCCGCTAGAGTCGTGGCTCCGCCTCCTGTACCGGCCAAGCCATGACATCCCCGTTCCGCCCCCTGCTCGCGGCGATTGCGCTCGCCTGCGCCCCGTTTCCCGCGTCCGCCCAGGACAACGTCCTCAACCTCTACCCGGCCCGCCACTACCAGACCGACGAGGCGCTCTACGCCGACTTCACGAAGGCAACGGGCATCCGCATCAACCGCATCGAGGCGAGCGACGACCAGCTCCTCGAACGGCTGAAGAGCGAGGGCGCGAACAGCCCCGCCGACGTGCTGCTGATCGTCGACGCGGCGCGTCTCGCCCAGGCGAAGGAACTCGGCCTGTTCCAGCCGGTGCGCTCGAAGCTGCTCGACGAGCGGGTCCCTGCGCAGTTCCGCGACCCCGACGGCGCGTGGTTCGCCTATTCGACCCGCGCTCGCGTGATCGTCTACGCCAAGGGGGTCGTGAGCCCCGCCGACGTCGCGACTTACGGCGCGCTGGCCGACCCGAAGCTCAAGGGCAAGGTCTGCACGCGCTCGGGCAGCCATCCCTACAACCTGTCGCTGGTCGCCGCCACGATCGCGCACGAGGGCGAGGCGAAGGCGGAGGCGTGGGCGAAGGGCGTGGTGGCGAACCTCGCGCGCAAGCCGCAGGGCGGCGACACCGACCAGATCAAGGCGGTGGCCGCGGGCGAGTGCGCCGTGGCCATCACGAACACCTACTACTACGCGCGCCTGCTGCGCTCGCAGAAGCCCGACGAGCGCGAGCTGGTCGCGAAGACCGGCGTCGCGTGGCCGAGCCTCGCCGGGCACGGCACGCACCTCAACGTCTCCGGCGGCGCGGTGCTGAAGTACGCGCCGCACCGCGAGAACGCGGTCCGCTTCCTCGAGTACCTCGCGAGCGACTCGGCGCAGCGCTACTTCGCCGACGGCAACAACGAGTGGCCGGTCGTGCGGACGGCCAAGGTGAGCAACCCGGCGCTCGACGCAATGGGCGCGTTCGCCGCCGATCCGCTGCCCATCGCGGCGCTGGGCCGTCACGCCGCGACCGCGCAGAAGGTCGTCGACCGCGCCGGTTGGCGCTAGTCGATCGGGGTCAGACCCGGACTTCGCCGTCGCCTCGGGCGAAATGCGGGCCTGACCCCGGTTTCGCCGACTTCGCGCCTGCGCGCAGCGACGCACGGGCGAGGAAGACGATCGGCGCGAGCCCGACGACGACGATCGCGAGCGACGGCAGCGCCGCCTCGGCGAGGCGCTCGTCGCGCGCGAACTGGTAGGCCTGCGTGGCCAGCGTGTCGAAGTTGAAGGGCCGCATCAGCAGCGTGGCCGGCAGCTCCTTCATCACGTCGACGAACACCAGCAGCGCGGCGGCGGAGCCGCTGCGCGCGAGCAGCGGCGCGTGCACGCGCAGCAGCGTCCCGGCGCTCGTCTCGCCCAGGCTGCGCGCGGCGGCGTCCATGGCGGGGGTGATGCGCGCGAAGCCGGGCTCGATCCCGTTCCACGCCACCGCGAAGTAGCGCACGAGGTACGCGTAGACCAGCGCGAACACCGTGCCGGTGAGCAGCAGCCCCGGGCTTTCTCCCGTCCAGGCGCGCCAGGCCTCCGCGAGCGTGCGGTCGAGCGCGCCGACCGGCAGCAGCACGCCGACTGCGAGCACCGTGCCCGGCACCGCGTAGCCGAGCGCGAGCAGCCGGCTCGCCGCCCGCGTGGCCGGGCCGGGAGCGAGCCGTCCCGCGTAGGCGACGAGGATCGCCAGCGCGACGCAGAGCACGGCGGCAATCGCCGCCACCCGCACGCTGTTCCACGCCCACGCGGCGAAGCGCGAGAGGTCGAGCGCCTCGGGGTCGGCAGCGATCAACCGCAGCAACAGCAGCAGCGGGACGACGAACCCGACGGCGACGGGAATTGCGCACCCGATCGTGGCGGCGATGGCACGCCAGCCCGAGAGCCGCGGCCGCGCGTCCGTCGTCGTGCGACCGCGCGGGCTCGACGCGGTGCGCGAAGCGCGGCGCGAGACGCGCTCCAGGGCCAGCGCCAGCAGGACGAAGCCGAGCAGGGCGCCGGCGAGCTGCGCGGCGGCGGCGTGGTCGCCGAGCGAGAACCACGCGCGGTAGATGCCGGTGGTGAACGTGTCGACGGCGAAGTACGCGACGGTGCCGTAGTCAGCGAGCGTCTCCATGAGCGCGAGCGCGATGCCGCCGGCGATCGCGGGTCGCGCGAGCGGCAGCTCGACTCGCAGGAAGGCCTGCCTGCGGCTCAGGCCCAGCGTGCGCGCGGCTTCGACCAGCGCCGGCGAGCGCTCGACGAACGCCGTGCGCGCGAGCAGGTAGACGTACGGGTACAGCGTGAATACGAACATGACCGCGGCGCCGCCGACCGTGCGCACGTCGGGAAACCAGTAGTCGCCGCGCGACCAGCCGAAGGTTCCGCGCAGTGCCGTCTGCACCGGTCCCGCGTACTGCAGGAAGTCGGTGTACGCGTACGCCATCACGTACGCCGGCATCGCGAGCGGCAGCAGCAGCGCCCACTCGAACGCGCGGCTGCCGGGGAAGCGGCGCTGCGCGACCAGCCAGCCCGCGGCGGTGCCGCCGATGCCGGCGCCCAGCCCCACTGCCATGACGAGGAACGCCGTGTTCGCGGCGTAGTCCGGCAGGACGGTTGAGGCGAGGTGCGACCACGTGCCGCCGGCGCCCGGCGCGACGCCGCGCGCGATGACCGCGGCGATGGGCAGCGCGGCGATGGCCGCGAGCGCGACCGCCGCTGCCGTCAGCGCGCCGACGCGCGTGCGCACGTGAGGCGGCGCCGATGCAGCGCCGGGCGGTGCGGTGGAGTAGCCCGCATGCGGCGATTATAGGCGTGCCGCGACCCTCGGCGGCGCCGTGTCGAGGGCTATAATCGGCGCGACGCTCGCGCGGTGCGCAGCACGGCGCGCCGCCGGCGAGTGCGAGTCCCGATGCGCATCCTCATCTCCAACGACGACGGCTACTTCGCCCCGGGCATCGAGCACCTCGCCGCAGCGTTGGCGAAGCGCTTCGAGGTGACCGTGGTGGCGCCGGAGCGCGACCGCAGCGGCGCGTCGAACTCGCTGACGCTCGACCGTCCGCTGATGGTGCGCAAGGCGCCCAACGGCTTCATGTTCGTCAACGGCACGCCCACCGACTGCGTGCACCTCGCGGTGACCGGACTGCTCGACTGGCTGCCCGACGTCGTGGTGTCGGGCATCAACCTCGGCGCCAACATGGGCGACGACACGATCTACTCGGGCACCGTCGCGGCGGCCACCGAGGGCTACCTGCTCGGGATTCCGGCGATCGCGGTCTCGCTCACCTCGAAGCACGGCCGCCACTTCGAGACCGCGGCGGCGGTCGCGCTCGACCTCCTCGAGCGCCACGCGCGCGCCCCGGCAGGTCGCTGGCTGCTCAACGTCAACGTGCCCGACGTGGCCCGCGCGCAGTTGCGCGGCACGCGCATCACGCGGCTGGGCCGGCGCCACAAGGCCGAGGACGTGATTCCGACGAAGAACCCGCGCGGCGAGACGGTCTATTGGGTCGGCCCGGCCGGCCCGGCGGCCGACGCGGGCGAGGGCACGGATTTCCACGCCACCGAGCAGGGCTACGTGTCGGTCACGCCGCTGCAGATCGACCTCACGCACCACGAGCAGCTGCCCGAGGTCTCGTCGTGGCTCTCGCGTTGAGGCGTGCGACGGCCGGGGAAGCGCGGTGAGCCATCCGCTGGATGGCATGGGCATGACGTCGACGCGCACGCGCGTGCGCATGATCGAGCGCCTGCGCGAGCAGGGCATCCGCGACGAGGTGGTGCTCGCCGCGATGAACGCGGTGCCGCGGCACATCTTCGTCGACGAGGCGCTGGCGATCCGCGCCTACGAGGACACGCCGCTGCCGATCGGCAGCGGGCAGACGATCTCGCAGCCCTGGGTCGTCGCGCGGATGAGCGAGCTGGCGCGCAACGGCCGCGAGCTCGACGGCGTCCTCGAGATCGGAACCGGCTGCGGCTACCAGACGGCGGTGCTCGCGCAGCTCGCGAAGACCGTCTACACGGTGGAGCGCATCGGCGCGCTGGTGGCGAAGGCGCGGCGCAACCTGCAGCGCCTCAAGGTGGCCAACGTGCGCCTCAAGCACGGCGACGGCAGCGCCGACCTCGGCGAGGATCTCGCCGTCGACGCGATCGTCGTCACGGCGGCGGCCACGCACGTTCCGCAGTCGCTGCTCAAGTACCTCAAGCCCGGCGGGCGCATGATCCTGCCGCTGGCGAGCCCGACCGAGAGCGGCGTGCAGCGGCTCACCGTCATCGAACCGACGACTAAAGGGCTCAAGGAGCAGACGCTCGATGCGGTAAGATTCGTGCCGCTGCTCCCCGGTCGCGTGTGACGTCGTGGCGGGCGAGCGGCTCGCCAGCATGAACGACTTGCGCATCGCCACCACGGTTCTCCGGCGCGGCACGCTGATCGCGTGCGCGCTCGCGCTGGCCGCCTGCGCCACTCGCCAGGCCGCGCCGGTGGAGGATCGGCGCCCACCCGCCGCGCGCGCGCCGGCGCCCGCGACGGCGCAGGCCGCCCCGGGACCTGCCGCCCCGCGCGCGACCGAGCCCGAGCGCGCCGCGGCGTACACGGTGAAGCGCGGCGACACGCTCGCCGGGATCGCGCTCGAGCACGGCCTCGACTACCGCGAGCTCGCGGTGTGGAACGCGATCGAGAATCCCAACCGCATCTTCGTCGGCCAGGTGCTGCGGCTCGCGCCCCCCGGCGAGCCGGGGTCGCCTGGCGCCGGAACGACCGATCCTGCGACGGGTGTGGTGACCGCCCCGTTGCGCGCGGCGCCCGCGGTCGTCGAGTCGCGACCGGGTGCCGCGCCGGCACCCGCGCCGGCTTCCGGCGCCACGCGCAACACCGAGTCGCTCAAGGTTTCGCCGAAGGCGGTGAAGGAGCCGTATTCCGAGGCGCTCGCGCGCGAGATGGCGAAGGCCGGCGAAGCGCCGCCACCCGCGCGCGCGGTGCAGCCTGCGCCGCCGCCCGCGGCCCCGATCGCGAGTGCTGCCGCATCCGTGCCGCCGCCCGCGCCGCCTGCCCCTGCCGTCGCTCCCCCCTCGGCGATCGCCGCCGACGACGAGAGCCTCGATTGGATCTGGCCGGCGAAAGGGAAGATCGTCACCGGCTTCTCCGACAACGCGAACCTCAAGGGCATCGACATCGCCGGCACGGCCGGGCAGCCGGTGGTCGCGAGCGCCGCCGGGCGCGTCGTGTACGCCGGCACCGGCCTGCGCGGCTACGGCAAGCTCGTCATCGTCAAGCACAACGACAAGTTCCTCACCGCCTACGCGCACAACCGCGAGATCCTCGTCAAGGAAGGCCAGCAGGTCGCGCGCGGCCAGAAGATCGCCGAGATGGGCAACACCGACGCCGACCAGGTCAAGCTGCACTTCGAGATCCGCCGGCTCGGCAAGCCGATGGATCCGCTGAAGTACCTCCCGCCGGCGTGAGGCCTACGCGCCGCCGCGCAGCGCGACCGGCGCCGGCAGCACTTCCACTGCGCGTTTGAGCGTCGCGAGCAGCGCTTCGCGCTCGCGCGCCGGCACGCTGGCGTAGCGCAGCCGCGCGTAGGCCTCGCCGATGGCGCCGAAGGCGATCGCGTAGTCGGGCCAGCGGCGGCTCGCGCGCGTGGTGTAGGCGAGCGGGCCTTCGTGCGCCTCGCGCGGCAGGCCGGCGCGCGCGAGCCTCGCGCAGACCTCGGACCACAGCACCGCGCTTCGCTCGCGGCGCCCGCGCCGCCACGCCAGCCAGCCGAGCACCACGCCCATCCACGCGGCGCCGGCGATGGCGATGGCGCCGACCGCCTGGCCCGGCAGCGCAGGGTCGAGGCGGAGCCAACGCCATACGTCGCGCTGGCGGGTGGCGTCGAAGCCGACGACGTTGCGCCGCCACGCGTGGTTCAGCGCGTCGAAGAGGAGCTGCGCGTCCTTGAGGAAGCCCGCGTCGAGCCGCGCGAACAGCGGCAACTCGAGCGCGTCGGGTAGCGCACCCGAGATGCCGGACTCGATGCGCAGCGGCGACACCGCGCCGGTGGGATCGAAGCGCCGCCACTGCCCGTCGACGATCGCCTCGACCCACGCGTGCGCATCCGACTGGCGCACGATCAGGTAGTTGCCGCGGCGGTTGAACTCGCCGCCCTGGTAGCCGGTCACCACGCGTGCCGGGATGCCGGCCGCGCGCAGCAGTACCGCGAACGCGCTCGCATAGTGCTCGCAGAAGCCGCGCCGCGACTCGAACAGGAAGCCGTCGACCGGGTCGCGCGCGTGGATCGTTCCCGGCGCGAGCGTGTAGGTGAAAGGATTGTCGCGGAAGTGCGCGAGCACGGCCTCGACGTACGCGGCGTCGTCGGCGTGGCGCTCGCGCAGTTGCGCCGCCAGCGCGCGCGTGCGCGGGTTCGCCTCCGGCGGCAGGCGCAGGTTCTCCATCGCGTCGCGCGGCAATGCGGGATGACTGTCGGCGAGCTGCGAGCGCTGGCGGTAGCGCAGCACCTGCCCGACGGGCCGGCGGGCCACCAGCTGGCGGTCGCGCGAGACGACGACGTCCCCCGGGGACGTGTCGGTCGACATCTCCGGCAGCGCGGAGGGCAGCTCGAGGGCGAACAGCCACGGCCGATCGTTGGGCTCGAGGGTGATCGTGTACTCGACGCTGCGCACGCCCGCGGTGGGCAGGCCCCCGTCGGGCCGCACGAACGAAGCCGACCACGTGCGGCCGTCGAAGCGCGACATCACAGGGCCCCGCCAGTAGCGCTGCGCCGGCGGCGGCGGCGCGCCGGCGAAGTCTGCGCGCAACGCAACCGAGTCCTCCTGCGTCAGCTCGGCGATCATGCCCGGCGACATCGTGTCGGAGAGACCGGTGGTCGCGCGCGCGCCCTGCGGCACGCCCCACAGGGGGCCGGCGATGCGCGGGAACAGGACGAACAGCAGCAGTGCGATCGGCAGGCCCTGCAGCATCATCGCGCCGGCCTGCGCGACGGCACGCCGCGGTGCGGCGGCCGCCACCGCGAGAGGCGTCCGTGCGGCCAGCGCGGCAAGCGTCGCGCCGAGCAGCAGCAACGCCGGCAGCGCCGCGGCGGCGGCCAGGGGCGACTGCCCGAACAGGAACGGCGTGATGGCCAGGAACGCGGCGAGGCACACCAGCAGCGTGCCGTCACGCACGGTGCGCGACTCGAGGAACTTGACGCCGACCAGCACGTACAGGAACGCGACCGACGGATCGCGACCGAGCAGGTAGCCGTAGCTCGCGCGCAACAGTGCGGCGATGGCGACGGCGAAGATCACGAGCGCCCACGACGGTATGCGCGCGACGGACGCCCCCGGCCGCGCGCGGTCGCGGGAGGCAAGCCACAGCCGCAGCGCGACGAGCGCGCAGCCGAGCACAGCGATCCAGATCGGCACGTGCAGCGCCTGCGGCAGCTGCGCGGCGAGGATCGCCGCGCCGAGCCACCCGCTCTGCGTCGACGTGAGCGGGGCGGCGGGCGGGCCCTTGCGGCGCAGGCGAGGCAACTTCATGGCAGGCCGTGCAAGGCGAGCGCGGTCAGCGCTTCGCGCCGGTGCTCGCGGCCCATGCCGGCCGCCACGCGCCGCTGCGGCAGCACGACCGCGCAGGGGCGCGCGGCGCGCTCGCAGGCCAGCACCCAGGCGCACAGCCGCTCGAGCCTCCGCTCGGCGTCGAGCGAGGCGGGCAGCGCGGCGAAGTCGAGCACGACCTCGCCGGCGTCGCCGCCGCCGCCCTCGAACGCCTTCGTGTACCAGCCCGCGCCGCGCGCGACCGACTTCCACGCCACGCGCTGCAGCGGGTCGCCGTGCTGGTAGCCGCGCAACCCGGCGAGGTCGCCGTCGTCGTGGCGCAGCGAGCCTGGCGCGTCGGATACGCCCTGCGGCGCCGGGAGGGGCGGCGCGCCGGCCTCCGGCGCCGGGTACGCGAGTCCTTCGGCGGGAAAGTGCACGTAGGCCCATCCGCGCCACAGCCCGAGCGGAAAGTCCGACGAGAGCGTCACGCGGCCGAGCGCGACGCGTCCGCGGCGCGGCGCGGCGACCTCGACGACGGCCTGGGCATTCGCGTCGCCGGCGACGTCCAGAGGAGCGGGAGTCCCGTCGCGTGTCTCGACCACGATGCCGCAGCGCTCGCGTCCGTCGCCGTCGAGGTGCAACGTGAACGGGATGCTGCCGCCGGCGAACGTCTCGCCCGCGGCGCCGGGGCGCACGCGCAGGCCGGCGAGGTTGCGGAACGTGTGCAGGAGCGCGGCGGCGCACAGTCCCGCGAGCGCGAACGCGACGAGAAAGCCGAGCGCGAGGCCGTAGTTGAGCGAGGTGACGATCATCGTCGCGATCGTCGCGATGAACGCGAGGCCGCGGCGCGTGGGCAGGATGTAGATCCGCGAGTGGCGCAGCACGACCTCGCCGCGGTCGGCGGGCGCGCTGCGGAAGACGCGCTCGCGCCAGCGCGCGATGGGCCCCCCTGTCGCGGGCAGGCCTTGCGAAACGACCGCCATCGCCGGCGGAATCAGGGCAGCGGGACCGCGCGGACCAGCGCCTGCGCCTGCAACGCGCCGGCCCGCGCGCCGCCGGCGAGCCGGTGGCCTGCGACGGCCGGGAACACCGCCTGCACGTCCTCGGGCAGCACCATCGGCCGCGCGGCGACGAGCGCGTGCGCGCGCGCGGCAGCGAGCAGCATCAGGCCGGCACGAGGCGACAGCCCGCGGCGCGCGCCGGCGTCGGCGCCGCCCGCGCCGCGACTGGCCGCGAGGAGCGCCTGCACGTAGTCGAGCAGCGCGGGCGCGACGTGGACGCTGCCCGCCTCGCGCTGCCACTCGGCGAGCGTGGGCGGGTCGGCGAGCGCGGGCATCTCCGCGATCTTCGCGCGCCGGTCGCCTCCGGAGAGCAGCTCGCGCTCGGCGCCGGGATCGGGATAGCCGATCTCGATGGCCATGAGGAAGCGGTCGAGCTGCGACTCGGGCAGCGGGTACGCGCCGATCTGCTCGGTGGGATTCTGCGTGGCGATGACGAAGAACGGCTCGGGCAGCTTGCGCGTCTGGCCGTCGAGCGACACCTGGCGCTCTTCCATCGCCTCGAGCAGCGCGCTCTGCGTCTTCGGCGGCGCGCGGTTGATCTCGTCGGCGAGCACGACCGAGTTGAACACCGGGCCGGGGTGGAAGCGGAACGCCTGCGCGCGCTCGTCGAACACCGACACGCCGAGCACGTCGGCGGGCAGCAGGTCGCTGGTGAACTGGATGCGCGAGTAGCGCAGGCCGAGGGTTGCCGCCAGCGCGTGGGCGAGCGTCGACTTGCCCACACCGGGGATGTCCTCGATCAGCAGGTGGCCGCGGGCGAGGAGGCACGCGAGCGCCAGCTTGAGCGGCGCTTCCTTCCCCACGACGATGGCGGCGAGCTGCTGGTGGACGGCAGCGAGCTTCGCGGCGGTGGGGACGTTCTGGGAGGCGGGGCGGAGGGTCATCGCGCGAGAGCGTTTCCTTGCAGGCCGAATGTAGCGGCCGGTGGGCGGCTCGTCAGCACCGGCGGGCGCGGGTTACACTCCGTCCGGCGGCTGCCGGGGCGCTGCGGGGTTTCGGAAGGCCGGGTTTCCCGGCGGCGCCGAGGCTTCCGGGCGATCGGGGGCAGGCGCTCGCAGGCTCCCTTCACCCGCAGACCGCGCCTCCGGCCGTGCCCACCGCCTACATCTCGCACCCGTCGTTCCTGCTGCACGACATGGGGCCGTACCATCCGGAGTGCCCGGGCCGGCTGGCGGCCATCGGCGACCGGCTGATCGCCTCCGGGATCGACGCCTACCTGCTCCACTACACCGCGCCCGCCGCCACGCGCGAGCAGCTCGCGAGGGTGCACGGCGACGCGTACATCGACGAGATCGAGGCGGCCTCGCCCGACCACGGCCTGCACTTCGTCGATCCGGACACGGCGCTGTGCCCGCACTCGCTCACCGCGGCGAGGCACGCGGCGGGCGCGGCCGTGATGGCCGTCGACCTCGTGCTCTCCGGCGAGTGCACGTCGGCGTTCTGCGCCGTGCGGCCGCCCGGGCACCACGCCGAGCGGCGCCGCGCGATGGGCTTCTGCCTCTTCAACAACGTCGCGGTCGGCGCGGCGCACGCGCTGGAGGCGCACGGCCTCGAGCGCGTGGCGATCGTCGACTTCGACGTGCACCACGGCAACGGCACCGAGGACATCTTCGCCGGCGACGCCCGCGTGCTGATGGCGTCGACGTTCCAGCACCCGCTGTATCCGTATTCCGGCACGAAGCCGCTGGGCCCGAACATGATCAACGTGCCGCTGTCGCCCGGCAGCGGCAGCGAGGCGTTCCGCCGCGCGGTGACCGAGCAGTGGCTGCCGGCGCTCGACGCGCACCGGCCGCAGCTCCTGTTCATCAGCGCGGGCTTCGACGCGCACCGCGAGGACCCGCTCGCGGAGCTGAAGCTCGTCGACGAGGACTACGCGTGGGTGACCCGCGAGCTGGCCGGCGTGGCCGCCCGCCACTGCCAGGGACGCGTGGTCTCCACCCTCGAAGGCGGCTACTCGCTCTCGGCGCTGGGCCGCTCGGCCGCGGAGCACGTGCGGGTGTTCGTCGGGGCGTGAAGCGCCGCGAGTTCCTCGGTTCCTGCGCCGCGCTCGGCGGCGCGGCGGCGCTCTCCGCGATGGAGGAGGCGTGGGCGCAGGCGTCGCCGAAGCGCTACGAGCGCGCGCGGCTCGTCGACGCGCGCGGGCGGCCGCTGCGCGCGCGCGAGCTCGCGGCGGAGACGAACTTCGTCTTCCACTATCCCTACGTCTCGACGCCGTGCTTCCTGCTCAAGCTGCGCCGCCCGGTGGTCGCCCCGTCCACGCTCAAGCGCGAGGACGGCGCCGCGTACGCGTGGACCGGCGGCGTCGGGAAGGAGCGGGACGTCGTCGCGTTCTCGGCGATCTGCGCGCACCGGCTCGCCTACCCGACGCGCGAGGTCTCGTTCATCCGCTACCAGAAGGACCGCTCGTCGACGTCGTCCGGCGCGGTGATCCACTGCTGCGCCGACCACAGTGTCTACGATCCGGCACAGGGCGCCCGCGTGGTGTCGGGCCCGGCGCCGCAGCCGCTCGCCGCGGTGCTGCTCGAGCACGACGCGGCGACCGACGAGCTCGCCGCCGTGGGCACCGTCGGCCCCGAGCAGTTCGAGGCGTTCTTCGAGAAGTACGCGGTCAAGCTCGGCTTCGAGTACCAGGGCAAGGCGCGGCAGCCCGTCGGCGAGCGCAGCGAGGTTCGCGAACTTGCCGCCTACTGCCGGCAGACCATCCAGTGCTAGCCGGAAAGTAGGGTCAGACTCGACTTTCCGGAGAGCAACCGGAAAGCAGGGCCAGGCTCGACTATCCGTTGCAAATCCGCGCCTCGCGACCGGCAGTGCGGGGAAAGTCGAGCCCGACCCTCATTTCGGACCCTCATTTCAGGGCAGCAGCAGCGCGGCAACGACGCGCCGCCCCTCGGCAGCGACGATGTTGTAGGTGCGCGCAGCGGCTCCCGTGTCCATGACCTCGACGCCGACGCGAGCGCCGGTGAGGGGGGCGTAGAGGCGGGGATGTGGGAAGCGCAATCGCGCGCCGGTGCCGAGCAGCACGATTTCGGGGTTCAGCGCAGCGATGGCCTCGAATTCGGCAGCGGTGAGCCCCTCGAAGCCGCCGGCGGCCCACGGCGTGACGATGGCATCGGGCGCGAGCAGGAAACTCGCGCGATGCTCCGCCTCGTTCACGCGAACCCAGCCCGGGCCGGTTGCCGTGACGCGATGGCCCTCGCCGATCGAGAGGTGGAACTTCATCGACGCACGCCAAGTCGCATCGGGAAAGCGACAGGCGGTTCGCCCAAGCCGATTGTTGCGTTGCAGCAAGTCATGGTTTTCGCATAGGATTCTACCTTTGCCCGCCGCGGCCGACGCTCCGGCTGCCGGGGTTGCCGGGCCGGCTCCCGCGCCTGCGCCCGAAAGCGCCGACATGTCCTCGCCTTCCCCCGTTCGCAAGTCCACCAAGCTCGCCAACGTCTGCTACGACATCCGCGGGCCGGTGCTCGCCCGCGCCAGGGTGATGGAGGAGGAGGGGCACCGGATCATCAAGCTCAACATCGGCAACCTCGCGCCGTTCGGCTTCGACACGCCCGACGAGGTCCGCCACGACGTGATCGTGAACCTGCCGCAGGCCTCGGGGTACTCCGACTCGCTCGGGCTGTTCGCCGCGCGCAAGGCGATCATGCAGTACACGCAGCAGAAGGGCATCGCCGGGGTCGAGCTCGACGACGTCTTCGTGGGCAACGGCGTCTCCGAGCTGATCGTGATGTCGATGCAGGGCCTGCTCGAGGACGGCGACGAGATCCTCGTGCCGGCGCCCGACTACCCGCTGTGGACCGCCGCCGTGAGCCTCGCCGGCGGCCGCGCCGTGCACTACCTGTGCGACGAGGGCGCCGGGTGGCTGCCGGACCTCGTCGACATCCGCAGCAAGATCACGCCGCGCACGCGCGGCATCGTGCTGATCAACCCGAACAACCCGACCGGCGCGCTGTACCCCACCGACCTGCTGCGCGAGATCGTCGGCATCGCGCGGCAGCACCAGCTGATCGTGTTCGCCGACGAGATCTACGACAAGACGCTCTACGACGGCAACACGCACACGTCGGTCGCCTCGCTCGCCGACGACCTGCTGTTCGTGACGTTCAACGGCCTGTCGAAGAACTACCGCGCCTGCGGCTACCGCAGCGGCTGGATGGTGCTCTCCGGGGCGAAGCGCAACGCGCGCGACTACATCGAGGGGCTGAACATCCTCGCCTCGATGCGCCTGTGCGCCAACGTGCCCGGGCAGTTCGCGATCCAGACCGCGCTCGGCGGCTACCAGAGCATCGACGACCTCGTGGCCCCGACCGGCCGCCTCGCGCGCCAGCGCGACCTCGCCTACGGCCTGATCACCGCGATCCCCGGCGTGACCTGCGTCAAGCCGAAGGCTGCGCTCTACCTCTTTCCGCGCCTCGACCCGAAGATGTACCCGATCGAGGATGACCAGCAGTTCGTGCTCGACCTGCTCGAGACCGAGAAGGTGCTCGTCGTGCAGGGCAGCGGCTTCAACTGGCCGCACACCGACCACTTCCGCATCGTCTTCCTGCCCAACAGCGACGACCTGACGGAGGCCATCGCGCGCATTGCGCGCTTCCTCGACGCGTACCGGCGGCGGCGGGGCTGATCACGATGCCGCGCGTCCCCTCACCCCTGATCCCTCTCCCGGGGAGAGAGGGAAAGCGAGCGTGAAGGCCATCCACGTCGGCCTGCTCGGCTTCGGCACCGTCGGCCGCGGCACCTGGGACGTCCTGCGCCGCAACCAGGAGGAGATCCTCCGCCGCGCCGGGCGCCCGATCGAGATCAACTGGATCGCCACGCGCACGCTCGACCGCGCCCGCGAGGCGACCCGCGGCGTGGCCGGCGTCAACCTCGCCAACGACCCGGCCCTGGTCGTGCGCCACCCGGACGTCGACATCGTGTGCGAGCTGATCGGCGGCGTCGATCCGGCGCGGCAGCTGGTGCTCGACGCGATCGAGCACGGCAAGCACGTCGTCACCGCCAACAAGGCGCTCCTCGCGCAGCACGGCACCGAGATCTTCGCCGCCGCGCACGCGAAGGGCGTGATGGTGGGCTTCGAGGCCGCGGTTGCCGGCGGCATCCCGATCATCAAGGCGCTGCGCGAGGGCCTGACGGCGAACCGCATCGAGTGGATCGCCGGCATCATCAACGGGACGTCGAACTTCATCCTCTCGGAGATGCGCTCGCGCGGCGCCTCGTTCGAGACCGTGCTGCGCGAGGCGCAGGCGCTGGGCTATGCGGAAGCCGACCCGACGTTCGACGTCGAGGGCATCGACGCCGCGCACAAGCTGGCGATCATGGCCTCCATCGCTTTCGGCGTGCCGATGCAGTTCGAGAAGGCCTACGCCGAAGGCATCACGAAGCTCACGCGCGAGGACATCCGCTACGCCGAGGAGCTGGGCTACCGCATCAAGCTGATCGGCCTCGCCCGGCGCGCCCGCGACGGCATCGAGCTGCGCGTGCACCCCACGCTCATCCCGGCGAAGCGCCTGATCGCCAACGTCGAGGGCGCGATGAACGCCGTGCTCGTGAAGGGCGACGCCGTCGGCGCCACGCTGTACTACGGGCAGGGCGCGGGCGCCGAGCCGACCGCAAGCGCCGTGATCGCCGACCTCGTCGACGTGACGCGCATGCACACCGCCGACCCCGAGCACCGCGTGCCTCACCTCGCGTTCCGCGCCGACCGGCTCTCGGACCTGCCGTTCCTGCCGATGGCGGAGGTCGCGACCAGCTACTACCTGCGCATGCGCGTCGAGGACCAGCCGGGCGTGCTCGCCGACATCGCGCGCATCCTCGCCGACCGCGGCATCTCGATCGACGCGATGATCCAGAAGGAGCCGTCGGAAGGCGAGGCGCAGACCGACATCATCCTGCTCACGCACCTGTGCGTCGAAGGCCGCGTCGTCGAGGCGATCCGCGCCATCGAGGCGCTGCCCACGGTCGCGGGACAGGTGACGCGCATCCGCCTCGAGGCGCTCGCGTGAGGTATGTTTCCACGCGCGGCGCCTGGGCCGCGAACCCGCAGCCGTTTCGCGCCATCCTGCTCGAGGGTCTCGCGCTCGACGGCGGCCTCGCGGTGCCGGAATCGTATCCCCGCTTCTCCGCGGCGGAGCTCGACGCGATGCGCGGGCTCGACTACCGCGGCCTCGCGCTGGCGGTGCTGTCGCGCTTCTTCGACGACATCCCGGCCGTGGACCTCAAGCGGCTGATCGACGCCACGTACACGAAGGCGGCGTTCGGCAGCGACGAGATCGTGCCGCTGTCGACGCTCGCGCCGGGGCTGCACCTGCTGCACGCGAGCAACGGCCCCACGCTCGCGTTCAAGGACATCGCGCTGCAGTTGCTCGGGCGCCTGTTCGAGCACGTGCTCGGCCAGACGCAGAGCACGCTCAACATCCTCGGCGCGACCTCGGGCGACACGGGGTCGTCGGCCGAGCACGCGTTGCTGGGCCGGCGCGGCGTGCGCGTGTTCATGCTCTCGCCGCACGGGCGCATGAGCCCGTTCCAGCAGGCGCAGATGTACTCGCTGCTCGACCCGGCGATCCACAATCTCGCGATCGAGGGCTCGTTCGACGACTGCCAGGACATCGTCAAGGCGGTGTCGGGCGACGCGGAGTTCAAGCGCCGCTACCGCATCGGCGCGGTCAACTCGATCAACTGGGCGCGCGTGGCGGCGCAGGTGGTCTACTACTTCAAGGGCTGCTTTGCTGCCACCTCGCACGCCGGCGAGGCGGTGCAGTTCGCGGTGCCGTCGGGCAACTTCGGCAACATCCTCGCCGCGCACGTCGCGCGAGCGATGGGGCTGCCGATCGCGCGGCTGGTGCTGGCCACGAACGAGAACGACGTGCTCGACGAATTCTTCCGCACCGGCCGCTACCGTCCGCGCTCGACCGCGGAGACCAGGGCGACGTCGTCGCCGTCGATGGACATCAGCAAGGCGTCGAACTTCGAGCGCTTCGTCTTCGACGTGGTCGGCCGCGACGCGCGGGCGTTCAGGTCGCTGTGGGACTCGCTCGCGCGCGACGGCGAGATCGACTTCGCGGCGACGCCGTGGTGGCCGAAGGTGCAGCAGGCGGGCATCGTCTCCGGGCGCAGCACACACGCCGAGCGCGTGGCGACGATCCGCGAGCTGCACGAGCGCTACGGCGTGGTCATCGACCCGCACACCGCCGACGGCGTGAAGGTCGGCCGGGAACAGGCCCTGCCCGGCGTGCCGCTGGTGTGCGTGGAAACGGCGCTGCCGGCCAAGTTCGCCGCGACGATCCGCGAGGCGATCGGGCGCGATCCCGAGCGCCCGGCGGCCTTCGTGGGGCTCGAGGAGCGGCCGCAGCGCTGCGAGGTGCTGCCGCCCGACGTCGAGCGCGTCAAGGCCTACGTCGCCGCGCACGCCGCGGCCTGAACAGCGATGGACGCCGCGCTGCGCGGCCTCGCCGCCAACCTCTTGGCAGGAGCGCGCACGGCACTCCTGCTGCCCGTCGCGCGCACCTCGTTTCGCATCGACGCCGCGCAGCTGCTGCTGCTGGCCGTCCTCTCGGCGCTGATCGACGTCGGCACCGACTGGCTGCGCCTCGGCCCCGACGTGTCGCTCGACGTGGCGGCGTTCGGCAGCGAGCTGACGGGCATCGCGCTGCTGGTGCTGATCGCGGCGCTGCTCGCGTGGGCGTTCGGCGAGGCGACGCTCGTCGTCGCGCTGCCGGTCGTCGTGCTGGCGGCGCTGCCGCTGACGCAACTGTGCGCGGTCCTCCCGCCCGCGCTGGAAGGGGATCCCGAGCGGCCGGCGTGGGTCGTCGAGGCGGTGCGCTGGGCGCTGCTCGCGTGGTACGTCCTGGTGCTCGGGCGCAGCGCCTACGTCGCGCTCGAGCCGCACGCGAAGCGCTGGCTCAGGGCCGTCGCCGGATGCGCCCTCCTCGCGGCGCCGCTGCTCGTGCCTCCCGGAGCGCTGCCCGACGCCGCATGGTGGTCGGCGTCGGGACCCGCGTCCTTCGACCCGGCCAATCCCGCCGCGGAACCGGTGCTGTCGCTGCAGCGCGAGCTGCAGGACGACGCGCTCGCCGGCCTTAGCGACCACGCGCGCGGCGCGACGGACCTCTACTTCGTCGCGTTCGCCCCCGACAGCGGCGCCGGCGCCTGGCGCGAGCGCGTCGAGGCCGCCCGCGACGCGATGGACGAGCACTGGGGCACCGAGGGCCGGTCGCTCGTCTACGTGAACGACTTCGCCAGCCTGACCGAGGTGCCGATCGCCAGCGTGACGCACCTGCGCGAGGCGCTCGAGGAGATCGCCGCGGCAGGCGATCCCGAAGAGGACGTCGTGATGCTCTACCTCGCCGGCCGCAGCAATGCGGACGGGTCGATGACCGTCGACCTGCCGCCGCTGGGCCTGGTGCAGCTCTCCGGCCCGGGGCTCGCGTCGTTGCTCGCACAGGCGGGTATCCGCTGGAGCGTGATCGTCGTCGCGACCTGCGCGCCGCAGTCGTTCGTCGACGCGCTCGCCGACGCGGAGACGCTGGTGATGGCGGCCGGGGGCGGCTGCGACGCGAACGGCGAGCCGCCCGGGTTCCACGAGGCGCTCTTCGGCGGGGCGCTGACCGCGGCGACCACGCTGCCGTCGGCGTTCGCTTTGGCGACCCGCCGCCTGGCGGCGCAGGGTCACCCCCCGACGATGCACGTCGGCGAGGCGATCGCCGGCCAGCTCGAACGGCTGCGGCACACGGGCGGCGCCCGCGCGGCCCTCGGCGGCCGGGATCGCGGATGACTGGCGGTCCCGGCTAAACTGCGACGCGATGGCCGCCTCCGTCGACGTCCGCGACCTCACGCACGCCTACGGCGCGACGCCGGTCGTGCGCGGGATGAGCTTCTCGCTCGCGCCGGGCGTGATCGGCTGCCTGCTCGGTCCGTCGGGCTGCGGCAAGACGACGGTGCTGCGCTGCCTCGCGGGCTTCGAGCCGGTGCAGGGCGGCTCGATCGCCATCGGCGGGCGCGTCGTGTCGAGCACCGACGTGCGCGTGGCGCCTGAGGCGCGCGGCGTGGGCATGGTGTTCCAGGACTACGCGCTGTTCCCGCACCTCACGGTCGCGCGCAACGTGGCGTTCGGCCTCCGCAGGGCCGCGCCCGACGAGGCCGGCAAGCGCGTCGACGCGATGCTCGAGCTCGTCGGGCTCTCGCAGGCGGCGCACGCGTACCCGCACGAGCTCTCGGGCGGCCAGCAGCAGCGCGTCGCGCTCGCGCGCGCGCTCGCGCCGCAGCCGGGCCTGCTGCTGCTCGACGAGCCGTTCTCCAACCTCGACGTCGACCTGCGCGCAAGGCTGTCGGTCGACGTGCGCGAGATCCTCAAGGCTTCGGGCACGACGGCGATCCTCGTCACGCACGACCAGCACGAGGCGTTCGCGCTGGCCGACGAGATCGGCGTGATGCACCGCGGCGCGATCGAGCAGTGGGACAGCGCCTACGACCTCTACCACCAGCCGCGCACGCGCTTCGTCGCCGACTTCGTCGGGCAGGGCGTGTTCCTGCGCGGCGTCGCGATCGGCCGCGGGCGTGTCGTGACCGAACTGGGCGAGCTCGCCACCGACAACCCGGCGTCGATGGAGGAGGGCGCGAGCGTGGACCTGCTGCTGCGTCCCGACGACATCGTGCACGACGACGCGAGCCCCTGGCAGGCCGAGGTGCTGGGCAAGGCGTTTCGCGGCGCGGACTTCGTCTACACGCTGGGGCTCGTCTCCGGGACGCGCGTGCTCTCCCTCGTGCCTTCGCACCACGACCACGCGATCGGCGAGCGCATCGGCATCCGGCTCGCCATCGACCACGTCGTGGCGTTCCCCGCGGCAGCCGCGGCGTAGAGGGCCGTCAAGCGCCGTTTGACCTGCAGCGGCGCGGCGGGCTATACTTACAGTCCTGTCGCGGGGTGGAGCAGTCTGGCAGCTCGTCGGGCTCATAACCCGAAGGTCGAAGGTTCAAATCCTTCCCCCGCAACCAATCAAGCCGGCGGCCTGCAGCAATGCAGGCCGCTTTTTCGTCCGCGCCCTCCGTGCACAACGGCGGATCGGCTGGCCGCCTCCGCCGCGATTCACTTTTCGATGGCGAACGCGACCCCTGCGCGCTCCTGCAACCGACGCACGAGCGTCATGCCCATCGCCGCCCCCGGCGTCCACACGCCGCCGCGCGTCGTCCGCCGGTCGACGTCGCGCGTGAGGCACAGCGCGGCCTCGGCGATGATCTTGCTCGTCGAGCCGTAGCCGGGATCGCGGTCGCCGGTGACCGTCGCGCGCAGGCGCTTGCCCTGCGCGGTGTCGCCGATGAACTCGATCGCGTAGCGACCGCGCTCGCGCGTTTCGCGGTCCGGCCCCTCGCCGGGCTTGGGCAGCGCGAAGCGGCGCAGCAGCACGCGCGTCGGGCCGAAGCCCAGCAACGTTCCCAGCAGTCGATCCACGCGCGCGAGCTTGCGCGCCCGGCTCGCACCGCGCTCCCCGTCGCCCGTGGCCACGCGCTCGTCGTAGACGAAGTCCTCGCCCCACGGGTGACCCAGCAGGGCGTTGGTGCGGTGCACGTTCTTCGTGTTGATCGTGGCCATCATGAACGGCGCGGTCCACGACTTCGCCGCCTCGTCGTACTCGGCGGTGCCGCTCCACGGCTGCCGCGGGCCGCGGAAGCCGGGTGTCAACGCGAACGGGTCGGCCATCGCGCGCGCCGCCTCGGGGTCGCGGCGCACCGCCGCCGCGGTAGCAAGCGCGCTCGCCACGGTGCCGCCTGAGAACGACCCCTTCATCGCGCGCACGCGGCCGCGCACGCGCGCAAGCGGCGCGCCGAAGCGCCGCCGCGCCTCCTCCTGCAGGAACAGCACGCCGAGGTCGAAGGGAATCGAGTCGAAGCCGCAGGAGAACACGATGCGCGCGCCGCTGGCGCGCGCGGGCGCATCCTGCGCGCGGATCATCTTTGCCATCCACGCCGGCTCGCCGCACAGGTCGACGTAGTCGGTGCCGCCCGCGGCGCAGGCGCGCACCAGCGGCTCGCCGTGTAGCTGGTACGGCCCGACCGTGCTGATCACCACGCGTGCCTGCGCAGCCAGCGCTGCCAGTGCGGCGGTGTCCGAGGCGTCGGCGCGGATCAGCGGCAGCGACGAAGGCGCGCCGACCTGGTCGCGCACCTGGGCGAGCTTCGCGAGGTCGCGGCCGGACATCCCCCACGCCACGGGTCGGCCGGCAGCGCATGACGATTGCAGGTACTCCGCCACCAGCCGACCGGTGAAGCCGGTGGCGCCGAAGACGACGACTTCCAAACGCGTGTCCATGCGGCATCTTGGCACGCGCTGCGCGCCGTTGCCACGACGTCCGCGCGTCGCCTTGCGCCGCAGCCGGTTGTGGCATGATCGCCGACACCATGCGCCAGCTCAGCCCGAACGAAGCGCGCTTCCTCGACACGGGAAGCGCCCACGCCGACTCGAACGTCAGCCTCATCCAGATCTACGACCCTTCGACGGCGCCCGGCGGCCGGTTCCGCTTCAAGAGGTTCCTCGCGCTCATCGAGAGCCGGCTGCACCGCTCGCCGATTTTCCGGCAGAGGCTGTGCAGCGTGCCTTTAGGGATTGACGAGCCGTACTGGGTCGAGGACGAGCGCTTCGACCTCGAGTACCACGTGCGCAACATCGCGCTGCCCAAGCCGGGCGACTGGCGGCAGTTCTGCATCCAGGCCTCGCGCATCCACGCGCGCCCGCTCGACCTCAACCGGCCGCTGTGGGAGATCTACGTCATCGAGGGACTCGACAGCCTGCTCGACCTGCCGAAGAACAGCTTCGCGCTGCTGACGAAGCTGCACCACGCGGCCATCGACGTCGAGCATGGCACCGAAATCATCACGCTGCTGCACGACGTCACGCCGCGGCCGCCCGTCCCCGTGCCGCCCGAGCCCTGGTTTCCGGAGTCGCCGCCGGGCCCGCTCGAGCTCGTCGTTCGCGGCGTGCTCAACACGGCCCGCTCGCCGCTCAAGCTCGCGCGGCCGATCCGGGACGTGCTGAGCCGCCTCGCCCCCGCGGCGCGGGACCTGACCGGCGAGATCCTGCGACTGCAGGACAGCGTGGCGATCACGCGCTTCAACTCCGTCGTGTCGCCGTACCGGGTGTTCGAGACCCGGCGCTTCCTGCTCGACGAGTTCCGCGAGATCCGCGATCTCGTGAAGGGCGCGAAGGTGAACGACGCGGTGCTCGCGGTGTGCGCGGGGGGGCTGCGCCGCTACCTCATGGCCAACGACGAGTTGCCCGACGCAGACCTGTCGACGCTGGTGCCGGTGTACGTGCGCGACGGGGCGGGCAGGCACGAAGTGGAGTGGGTGAAGGTGATGCTCGGCGTGGACGTCGCCGATCCCGTCAAGCGGCTGGCGAAGGTGAAGGCGCAGACCGCGGCCTCGGAGCCGATGTCGCGCGCGATCGGCGCCCACGAGCTCACCGACATCGCCACGCACGCGCCGGCGGCCACGCTCGCGCTCACCGGCAAGATGCTCGGCCGCGCGCTGCTCGGCGCGGGCGGGCGCACGCCGGTCGCGAACTGCGCGATCGCGAACGTTCCCGGCCCTTCGGTTCCGCTCTACCTCGACGGCGCGCGGATGACGTACTTCTCCGCGATCATGCCGATCGACGACGGCCTCGGCCTCGTCTTCGCGGTCACGAGCTACGACGGCAAGCTCATCGTGTCGCCCACGTCGTGCCGCGAGCAGATGCCCGACCCCGAGGTCTTCGCGCAATGCGTGCGCGATTCCTTCCAAGAGTATCTCGCGCTGGCTCGCTCGCGTCGGGCGCCTGCTGCCGGCGCCAGGAAGAGAACGGGGGCGTCGTCGTCAGCCGGTAGATCCGTCCGAGCAGCCCCGAAGGCGCGAACGGCCGCCACGCTCCCTCGGGCTGCGCGAGGCGGTCCGCGACGATCCAGAGCACGAGCGGGTTGAACCCCATGCCGAGGTGGCTGCCCGGCACGCGGATGTTCTCGTGGAAGGCCGGGTCGCCATCGACGGTCGCCTCCTGCGGCGGCACGACGCCGTCGGTCAGCGAGTAGAGGCAGGAGATCGGCACCGGCAGCACCTTCGGGCCCCGCATCCTGCGCGCGTGCAGGTCCGTGTGCTGCGCGCTGGCGCCCATCGGGTGCGCGACGAGGCGGTAGAGCGCCTTCACGAACGCGGGCGACTGGCTGCCCGCGGGATCGACCGAGATCGGGCTGCCGAGCGTGATCGCGCAGCGCACGCACTCGGGCGCCACGTGGGCGCCGTACATCGCGAACACGCCCCCCAGGCTCCAGCCGACCAGGCTCACCTTGCGCCCGCTCTTGTAGTGCATGTAGCGGATCTTCTGCTCGAGCGCGTTCGCGTGGCGGCTGCGAAAGCCGACGTTGCGCCCGAAGCCCCAGGCCTGGACCTCGTAGCCGCGGCTCTGCAGGAAGAGCTTGAGCGCGACCATCGTCGCCTCGTCGGCCATGAAGCCGGGGAAGAGCAGCACCGGGTGGCCGTCGCCGCGCGGCGTGCGCGCGAGCAGCGGCAGGTGCCACGGGAGCGTGGCCGCCTCGAGCAGCCCCCGGCCTTCGGTCAGCTGGTAGACCAGGTCGGGCTTGCCCACGTGGGGGTGACGGGTGGCCATGAGCGTTCGCGCAAGTCGATGCAGACTTGTCGTGCGGACCAGTATATCGGCCCGTGCGAGCGTCGCCGGCGAGCCGGGCGTGTTTTCTCCCGGGCGCCGGCCTGCGTGCGCACGGGGAGAGCCTTCCCCGGCCTTGCGAGCACGATTCGCGGCAACGCCGCCGGCCGGGACGGTCCCTCCCGGGCCGGTCGTGTAAGCCATCCGTAAGCCGGCCGGCCCGCGGCTGCCGCACAATGGCGTTGCGATGCGGCACGCGAAAGGCGATCGATGAGCGGCACGCCGGGTTCGGCGACGGCCCTTGCGAAGACGACGCAGCCGGCCATGGGCGCGGCCGTCCCGCGCGAGGCGCTGTTCGCCCGCCTCGACCAGCCCGAGGGTCGCACCGCCATCTGGATCCACGGCGCGCCGGGCTCGGGCAAGACGACCCTCGCGGCGAGCTATCTCGCCTCGCGCGGCCACGTCCACCTCTGGTACCAGATCGACGCCGACGATGCCGATCCGGCGGCGTTCTTTCACCACCTCAGGCTCGCTGCGCGCCGGCTGGATGGCTTGCGCACGGCCGACCTGCCGTCGTTCACGCTGCAGCACGGCGGCGACGTCGCGGCATTCGCGCGGCGATACTTCCGCGCGCTGTACACGAAGTCGCGGCAGCCCTTCGCGCTCGTCCTCGACAACCTGCACGCCGTCCCGCCCACGAGCGTGCTGTACGAGGCGGTCCAGGCGGCGATGAACGAGGCAACGCGCGGCTGCTTCGTGGTCGTGACGAGCAGGTTCGAGGCGCCGGCCTGGCTCGCCCGGCTGCGCGCGGCGGGGCAGGTCGCCGTCGTCGGAGGTGCGGATCTGGCGCTGGGTCCGGAGGAGGTCGCCGCCGTTGCGCAGCTGCGCGGCCAGAGCGTCGCGGCCGAGGAGGCTGCCCGGCTCTACGAGCGGACGCGCGGCTGGGCGGCCGGGCTCGTCCTCCTGCTCGAGCACGCCAGGTTCACCGGAAAGGTGGCCGAAGTTCCCGGCGACGCGCCCCCGCAGGTGGTCTTCGATTATCTCGCGGGCGAGACGTTCGACCGCTTCGAGCCCGCCACGCAGGCGTTCCTGCTGCGCGTCGCGTGCCTGCCGCGCATGACGGACGCCGTCGCGGAGCAGCTCTCGGGCGAGCGCACCGCCGCGCGCATGCTGATCAACCTCGCGGCGAACGACTACTTCGTGCGCGCGACGTCCGTCGAAGGCCGTCGCATGTACGAGATGCACCCGCTCCTGCGCGACTTCCTGCGCAGCCGCGCCACGCAGGCGCTGCCCGAGGCGACCGGGGCCGCGTGGCTGCGGCGCGCCGCCGCGCTGCTGCGCGAGTCGGGGCAGGTCGAGGACGCGGCCACGCTGCTCATCGAGTCGCGCGACTGGGCGCAGGTGGCCGACCTCGCGCGCGAGCGCGCCGAGACGCTGCTGGCGCAGGGCCGCGGCGAGTCGCTCGTCGCCTGGCTGGATGCGCTGCCCGAGGGCACGGTCGAGGCCGACCCGCGGCTCGCGCGCGTCGCCGCCGCGGCGCGCGCGCACGCGAGCCCGCGCGCGGCACGCCGCCTCTACGAGCACGCGTTCGAGGGTTTTCGTGCCGCGAACGACGCGGCGGGGATGGCGCAGTGCTGCAGCGGAATCCTGCGCGCGATCCTCTTCGAGTTCGACGACTTGAGCCTCCTCGACCGCTGGCTGCGCACGTTCGAGGAGCTCGCGCGCGGCGCGGGTGCGGCCGGCGGCGGGGCGAACCTCGCGCTGGCCATGCCCTGGGCGCGCGGGCTGCTCGTTCGCGAGCCCGCGCATCCGGGCCTGCACGAGTGGCTTGCGCGCCTCGGCGTCGAACGCGCGGCGCGCACGCTGCCTGCCGCGGGCGGCGGGCGCGACGAACCCGCGCTCGTGCTCGCCGCGGCGGAGCTCGTGCGCGGCGACGTCGTCGCCTGCGGGACGCGGCTCGAGTCGCTGCGCAGCTCGACCGCGCGGCGCTCGGTCGCCGGCGTGCTCCCGCTCGCCATCGCGAGCGGCCTGGCGGAGCTGCTGGCCGGCCGCCACGCGGATGCGGAACGCGCTGCGGGGGAGGGCCTCGACGCCGCCGGTGCCGAAGGCATCCACGCCTACGACGCGTGGCTGCGCGCCATCGTCGTCGCTGCCCGGCTGCAACGCGGCGACGCGGCCGGCGCGCGCGAGGCGCTGCGTCCGCTCGATGCCGCGGGTGCGCGGCTGCGCCGCGGCGATCGCGCCCTCGCGCACTACTTTCGCGGCTGGGCCGCGGCGCTCGAGCGCGACGAACTCGCGGCACACCACGAGGCGAAGGCGTCGCTCGCGGTTGCCGTGGAGGTCGGCGCGCCGTGGCTGGAAGCGCTCGCCCGTCTCGCCACGGCGCAGATGCAGACCGCGGTGGGCGATCGCCGCGGCGCGCAGGCCCAGATCCGCTCGGCGGATGCGATCGCGACGCATCTCGCCAGCCCGTGGCTCGCGGCCGGCGTGCGCCTCGCGGACGCGGGCGCCGCGCGCGCATCCGGCGATCGCGAAGCGGCGCGCGAATCCCTGGGCCGCGCGTTCGCGCTCTGCCGCGAGCACGGCTTCCTGCCGCCTCCCCAGTGGCACCCCGACGCGGCCGCCGCGCTGTGCGAGGACGCGCTCGAAGCCGACATCGAGACGGGCTTCGTGAGGCGGTTCGTGCGCGACGCCCGCGTCTTCCCGGGCGTGCCGCCGCTGCGCGTGGCGCGCTGGCCGTGGCAGATCCGGATCAGGACGCTGGGCGGCTTCCAGCTCCTGCGCGACGAGGTGCCGATCGCGTTCACCGGCAAGGGACCCGGCCGCCCGATCGAACTTCTCAAGGTGCTCGTGGCGCTGGGCGGCCGCGACGTGCGCGCCGAGGCGCTGGCCGACGCGCTTTGGCCGCAGGCCGAGGCCGACTTCGCCCACCAGTCGTTCACCGCGACGCTGCACCGGCTGCGGCGCACGCTGCAGGCCGACGACGCGCTGGCGCTGAGCGACGCCCGCCTGTCGCTGGGGCCGACGCTGGTGTGGGTCGACACCTGGGCGCTCGAGCAGACCCTCGACGAGGGCGACGCCGCGTTGCGCGCCGCCGCTCCCGGCCAGGAAGGCAGCGTGCTGCGGCGCGCGCTCGACGAGGTACGCGAGCTCTACCGCGGCGCGTTCCTGCCCGACGAGACCGGGCATCCGGCGTTCGTCGCGCAACGCGAGCAGATTCGCTCGCGCATCCTGCGCCTGCTCGCGCGCGCGGCTCGCAGCTTCGAACAGGCGGGCGACCCGCAGGCGGCGACCGACGCGTACCTGCGCTTCATCGAGGCCGACGAGGTCCACGAGGGGTTCTATCGCCCGCTGCTGCAGAGCCTGCAGCGCCGCGGCGAGGTGGCGGAGGCGAAGGCGCTCTACGAGCGGCTGCGCACGGTGCTCGCCGCGCACACGAAGGCGATGCCCTCCGCCGAGTCGCAGGCGATCTACGCGAGCCTCCGGACCCTCTAGTACGACGACCTGCAACCAACGCAACCTGCCGGCATCGGCACAACACATCGTCGTCCCCGCCTTCGCGGGGACGACGGATGATCCAGGCTCGTGCCCGGGCGGAACAACGTCCTGACAGTCGACGCTTATCGACGCGAAGGCGCCGCGCCGCGCGAGCGCAGCTCGCGGTCGAGCGTCTCCCAGAGCTTGTCGATGCCGATGGCGACTGCGGTGGGCGGCGGGTACTCGCGCCGGGGCATGTCGGACTTCGGCGCGTCGACCTCGCGCATGCGCATGGCGAACGACACTTCGGTGCCGCCGGGCGTCTCGAGCACGTTCGCGTTGATGACGATGCTGAGCCCCTCCGGCTCGAACGTGAAGAGGTTGGCGAGCGCGCCCACGTGCCGCGCGAGCAGCGCCCGGGCCTTCGGGAGATCGGCGGCCGCGGCGCGCTCCCACTCCGCCGGCGACAGCGGTCGCGGCGCCGGCGAGTCCGCGGTGATGAGCCCGAGCCCCGGCGACTCCTGCCGCACCGTCATGCCCAGCTGGACCAGCGTCGCGCGCACCGCTTCGAAGACCACGGGGTGCGCGGCCGCGACGACGCGCGTGCCCCGCGTGCCCAGCACCGTCTCGTACTCGGCGCGAAACGCACGGTTGATCTCCTCGACGGCGTCGCGCCGCGTCTCCTGCGCGACGCAGCCGCCGAGCGCAAGCGCCACGACGAGCGCAACGCCCGCGCGACGCATGCATCCGGCCCCATCTCTCCCCATCGTCGCCTCCCCGGCGCCGTCCAGCCCTCAGCGCGCCTTGCCCTTCGCCACGCACGCGGCGATCGCGCGCTCGGCGTTGACCTGGTCGTAGGGCTGCAGCGACCCCAGCAACTGGTCGCGCGCCCGCTGCGCCTGCGTGGCGCCCAACTTAGCTGCGCAACCGTACCAGACGAAGGCCATGTAGCGGTTGTCCTGCGCTGCGAAGTGGCCGCCGAGCCAATTCATGGCGTCGACGTTGCCCTGCAACGCCGCGCGCTCGAACCACCTGGCGGCTTCCTGGATGCTGCGCGCGGCGCCGCGGCCGGTCGCGTGCGCATCACCCAGGAGGTATTGCGCGCCCGGATCACCCTTCTCGGCGAGCGGGCGCGCCTTGCGAACCGCATCCTCGTGGCGGCCGGCGTCGTAGTCGCGCCGGGCCTCTGCAAGCGGGTCGGGCTCGGGTGCCTTCGGGACAGGTTTCGTCGGCGTCGCCGCCACCAGGGCGCCCTCGGGCTCGGGCTTCGGCGCAGATTGCGGGGGCGGGCTGGCAGGGGACGCGGTGGCGCCGGGCGCGGGGTCGGGCTTGACCGCCGCACTCGAAGGGGCGCCGGCGGGAACCGCCGCGGGGAGGGGGCGTTGCTCCGGCTTGGCGGCGGCGGCACCCTTGTCCTTCGGAGAAGGCTTGGCGGCAGGCGCCGCCACGGGAGCGGGCTTCGGCCGCGCTTCCTGCACCGGTGCTTCCTTGGGCGCCGGTTTCGGCGCCGATTCGACGGCGGGCGGTTCCTTGGCAGCCGGCTTGGGCGCTGCGTCGACGGCCGGCGGCTCCCTGACTGCGGGCAGCGGTTCGGCTTGACGCGCAGGCTGCTCCGTGGCCTGCGCAGTCACGCGATCCCTGTTCTTCAGCAGCTCCTGTCGCAGCGCCGAGATCTCGGCGGTGGCGTCCTTCCGCCAGCCGGCGAGCCAGTAGGCGCCGACGGCGATGACCGCGGCGAGGCCGCCGGCGAGCGCGATCACGGCGAGCGTGGACGGACGCCCGAACCACGCGCGTGCCTGCGCGGGCGGCGCAATGGCAGGAGGCGGCGCGGTTGCGAGGCGAGTGACGGCAGGCTCGACTCGCGTCGCCTCCGCGACGGGTCTCGCCGGGATCGCGTCGCGCGCGACCGGCGCGGGCCGTTCGCCCGCGAGCTCGCGCCGCCACTCCGCGATGGACTGCGGCCGGTCCCGCTCGGCAAACGCGAGCGCGTGGTCGATCGCGGCGAGGAACTGCGCCGAGTAGCGTCCCGCGCCGACGATGCTCGCGGGCGTCATGCTCTCCTGCGTGCTGCCGAGCACGCCCTTGCTGCGCGCGACCGCATCCAGCGGCGCGCGGCCCGCGATCGCACGATAGCAGGTCGCGGCGAGCGCGTAGATGTCCGTCCACGGGCCCTGGTTGCCCGAGTCGCTGTAGTACTGCTCGAACGGAGCGTAGCCGGGCGCGACCAGGATCGTGAGCGTGTCGGAGCTGCCGGCGGCCTGGCGCGCCGAGCCGAAGTCGAGCAGGACCGGCTGGCCGTTGCCGCGGATGTAGATGTTGTCCGGCTTGATGTCGCGGTGGATGAAGCCCGCGGCGTGGATCAGCTCGAGGCCGTCGAGGATGGGCAGCACGACGCCGGTGAGTTCGGCTTCCGGCAGCGTGCCGCGGCGGTCGAGGACGGCGGCGAGGCTCGCGCCCTCCTCGAAGCGCATCACCATGTACGCCGTGTTGTTGAATTCGAACACCGACAGCACGCGCACGATGTTCGGGTGCTCGAAGCGCGCCAGCGTGCGCGCCTCCTGCAGGAACCGCTCGAGCCCCCACCGGTAGCGCTCGCGCAGCGCGTCGGTGCGCGAGCGGATGGTGAAGTCCGCCGTGCGCGTGGCGAACTCGACGGGCAGGTACTCCTTGATCGCGACGCGCTGGTCGAGGTTCGAGTCGCGCGCGAGGTACGTGATGCCGAATCCACCCTGGCCGAGGACGCGCTCGATCACGTACCAGTGCAGGCGGGTCTGCGCGGGCAGGGCGTCCGGATAGGCAGGGTCCATCGTGGGGGCGCTTCGCTCGGCGACCGGGCTCGTTGAAGCGTAGGGGAAGTGGGCGATGTCGGCAACAGGCGGGCGCCCGGCGGGCCCGCGATCAGCGGCCGCCTGCGCCGGCGCTTTGCAGAGGCCTGCCGAACAGAGCGTAGCGCCGCAGCGTAGCACCACTGCGCGCGCTCCAGTTCGCCGAGGCGTTGCCGGCGCGCATCAGCGCGTGGACCGCCCGACTGAAGCCCGCCTCCCGCGCGACGGCCGTGGCTCGGGCGGCGAGCAGGTGCGCAACCCCGGCGTAGGCGCGCCCTGGCAGCGCGACCACGGTCTTGACGATCGCCGTGTCGACGCGCTCGCCTCGCCGGGCCTGCTCGAGGTCGGGCAGCGCGAGGAACAGCGCGACCGGCAGGCGCGAACGTTCGGCGACGAGCACGATCTCCGGCCGCAGCACCGGCAGGAGCGCGGCGAAGCGCTGCGCGAAAGCCCGCTCGCCGATCGGCGTGAAGTACGGCTGGCTGCGAAATCCCGCCATGACCAGAGCGTGCAGGCGCTGGAGCTCCTCGCCGAGCCGGCGCGGGTCGATGCTGCGCACGAGCACGCCCTCGCGGGCGAGCCGCGCGCCGACGCGACCGGAGCGCGTTTCCTCGACGCGGAGATCCTCCTGCAGGGCGGAGACGTAGTGCGCCACCGGCGCGAAGCCGCAGCGGGCGAACTGCCGCGGCCAGTCGTCGTCGTTGTCCGGCTCGAGGAAGAAGCGGGGCGCGGCGCCGCGAAGCGTCACGAAGCGGTACGCGTCCCACGTGCTGCCGTCCATCGGGCCGAGGGCAAATTCGCACCCGTGCCGCGCGAGCACAGCGCACGCGCGCGCGATCAGCATCTCGCCGCCGCGCGCGTCGGCGCAGCGGTAGCGTCCGATCAGCCCCGTGCGCTTGCCCTGGTGCAGCGGCGTCGCGCGCCACCACAGCGCGCAACTCGCGAGCGCCGTGCCGTCTTCCGCGAGAGCCCGGAGCGAAGCGTCGGCGGGCACCGTGTCGGCGCCACCCGCGACCTCGCACGCTTCGACGCGCAGGCGCGAACTGTTCGGAACTCGCTCGCCGTCCGCAGTCATGGCGCCTCACCGCCCGGCACGGCCGCGCGCACGGGCTGGAGCGCGGCGGCCAGCGCCGCTAGCGCGACCAGGGCGATCACGGAGACGAGCGCGATCGCTGCGCCGGCGCCACCGCTGCCTGCCGCGGCGAGCTCGGCCACGCCGCTCCCGTGGAGCGCCGCGCAGGTGCCCAGCGGCACCAGCAGGTTGTCGAGTCCGCGCGGGCCGATCGCCTCCATCGCGGTCGCCACGACGGCGACGAACGCTGCCGTCGCAACGAGCTCCGCGGGAGGCGCCGGAACGACGAGCGACAGCGCCGCGGCGGTGCAGCACCAGGCGAACGCGCAGAACGCCGCGCTGCCTTCCAGCGTCTTGTCGCCGACGAGCGCCCGGCGACCGATCCGCGTTCCGACGAGCGCGGCGGCGGCGTCCGCGAACGCGAGGACCAGCATCGGGATGCAGAACAGCAGCGCATCGCCTGCCGCCAGCACGAAGACCGCGCAGGTGCCGAGCGCGTAGTGGATCTCGCCCAGCGATTGTCGCTCGACCGCGTGCAGCGTGCGCCCGATCGCGAAGCGCCGCGGGCCCGCGAGGCGCAGCGCGACGAACGCCGGGATCGTTGCACCGGCCAGCAGCAGCACCGGCCACGGTTCCGCGAACAGCCACGGGAACGTCAGCGCCGCGAGCCCCATGCCGACGTGCACGGACTTGCGTGCCAGCTCCGGGTGGCGGGCGCTCGTCCTGCTGAGGATGGCAAGCAGCGCGCCGAGCGTTGCGAGCACCAGCGCGATGCCGAGCCAGGGGTCGATCATGCGAGCACCTCCTCGACGACGAGGTCGCCGTAGAAGAACGCGCGGTCGCGGCGCAGCAGGTCGCGCGCGAGGTCGGCGAGCGGGCGCAGCCGCGCGCCCAGCGACGGCGGCCGGCGCCGCTGCGCGAACAGGTTCCAGTAGACGAGCCGGCCGCCGGGCGTGACGGCATCCGCGAGGCTGGCGAGCGTGCTCGCGTGCTCGGCGGGCGACTGGTACTCGAAGACGTCGCTCAGGTTGCAGCGCTGCAGCGAACCGGCTCTCGCGCGCGCGAGCCAGTCGTCGAGCGAGCAGCAGTGCCACTCGAGGCGGTCGAGGCGCCCGCGAATGACGTCGAAGCGCTCCGGGCGCAGCGCGTACGGCAGCGCCGTCAGGTGCCGGCCGCTGCAGATCCACTGCAGGTACGGGTTGTCGGCGGGGTCGAGCTCGGTGAGCGCGCGCTGCGTGCGCGCGAGCAGGCGCTCGGCCACCTCGCCGCGGACGTGCGCGAACGTGCTGCGGTCGCGGCCGAGCGAGCCCATCACCGCGCGGGAGAAGAAGACGCGGAACGCGAGCCGCCAGCGCCACGTGTTCCACGCCTGCGCGTACAGGTGGTCCCTCGCCTCGCGCGGTCCGCCTTGCAGCATCGCGCGGACGACGCGCTGCGGGTGCACCGCAGGGAGGACGTGCTCGCGGAACAGCGCGAGATAGCGCTCGAAGCGCCCTGCGCTCCCGACACCGGCTGCAACTGCACCGGGGCGCGCATCCCAGAAGCCGCGCGCCGAGGCGGACAGCGCCGGGCGGCAGCGGCCGTAGAGCGCCGCACGCCGGGTGCTCGGCACGGAGCCCACGAGCTCGAGCAACTCGCCGTGCGCGAGGCAACGGTAGGCCGCGACGCGCAGCTCCAGGCAGGCGATCTGCGCGGGGCTGCGGTCGATTACCACCACGCGGCCCGGGTCGGCGGCGAGCAGCGCCAGCGCGTTGTCGCCCGCCGATCCGATCGCCAGGCAGGTGTCGCCGGGGCGCACGTCGAGCGCCGCCAGCAGCACGTCGGCGTCCTCCCAGCACTGCGCGTAGCGCAGCGCGTCCGCTTTGCCGCGAGGGTCGCCGCTAGCCATGGCGACGAGCGCCGTCGGCGCTGTGCGGCACGCGGCCGGTCGTGCTCCGGCCAAGGGCCAGGACGAGCGCGGGCATCAGCACGAGGTCGGCCACCACGCCGGCGACGAGGCCGAGCGCGATCAGCAGCCCGAACCAGATCACCGACTTGATCTCTGCCAGCGCGAAGACCGCAAAGCCGGCGATGAGCACAATCGTGGTGACCACGATGGCGCGGCCCGCGGTGTCGAGCGTGGCCTGCACGGCCGCGGCGGGCGACCAGCGTTGCCCGAGCTCGTGGTGCAGGCGGTGCAGCACGTGCACGGTGTCGTCGACGACCAGCGCCAGGACGACCGAGGCGATGGTCACCGTAGCGACGTCGAGCCGGATGCCCGCGAAGCCCATGACGCCGAGGATCGCCAGCACCGGCAGGACGTTGGCCGGGACCGCGAACAGCGCCGCGCGCGCCGATCGGAACGCCACGCCGATGACGAGGAAGATCGTCGCGAATGCCAGCGCGAAACTGCGCACCTGCGAGCCGACGACGTGGTCGACCATCCGCACGTACAGCGGAAGGTAGCCCGCCGGCTCCGCGGTTGCCCCGGCAGGCAGGTCGGCGGCGCCGGATACGGCGGCGATGAGTCGCTCCGCCGAGCGGGCCGACTGCATGTTCACGCCGAACGTGACGCGCAGCGCGCACGCGGCATCCTCGGCGGCGGCGCAGGCCTTCGTGGAGTGGCCCCAGCCCACACCGGGGAGGGCCTGCGCGTCGCGCTGCCACCGCGCGACGGCGTCGAGCAGCCCGGCGTCGGCCTCGCCGCGGGGCGCTCTCACCACGAACTCCAGCGGGACGTACGGCCCGACGCGAGCCTCGACGAAGTCGGAGTCGCGCCGGACGGGGTGATCGGCGAAGAGGAAGTCGATCGTGTAGGTGTCCACTTCGAGCCGCGTCGCCCCGATGGCGAGCGCGCCGACGAGCGCCGCGCCCGCAGCCAGCGTCCGCGCGGGCCGGCGCGTGCCTGCGGCCGCGAGCCAGGCGACCACGCGCGTCACGCCGCCCTCGCGCGCGCGTCCGACTTCGGCGCGGGGCGACGCGAGCGCCCCCGCGCAGCCGACGAGCGTCAGGGCGAAGCACGCCGCGATGCCGAACGCGCCGAACACGCCGAGGTCGCGTATCACGGGCAGCGGCGAGACGGCGAGCGAGGCCAGCCCCGACACCGTGGTGAGCGCGTTGAGCAGGCAGGGACGCAGCATGAACGCGAGCGAACGGACGACGTGCGTCCGGCGATCGGCGCCCGGCGGCACGGCGCCGACGTGCAGCTGGACGTGCACGCACTCGGCCACGCCGATCACCAGGACCAGCGTCGGCATCACCGAGGTCACCATGTTGAGGCTGCGGCCGCAGGCGCCGTAGAGGCCCAGCGTCCACAGCGACGCCGTGGCGACGACGGCGAGCGCGACTCCCACCGGCACGATGCTGCGATACAGCCGCCACAGGACCAGCGCTATCAGCGCCCACGCCGCGACGAACAGCACGGCGGCGTCGACGATGGCGAGGCGATTGAGCGCTGCGTACACGACGCCGATGCCCGCCTTGCGCGTGGGCACGGCGAGTTGCGCGAGCGCGTCGTCGATGCGCGCGAGGACCGCGTCGCGCCGGCCGTCGATGTCGGCCAGCGGCTGCATGCGGATCACGAGCAGGGCGACGGTCCCGTCGCGGCTCGCCAGACGGTTGCGCACGACCGCGTCGTCGAGCACGCGCTCGCGCAGGACGTTTTCTGCCGCACCTGCGCTGTCGCTCCCTGCCGCCCCGAGGACGTCGGCGACCGAGAACGCGCCGTCCACGCCGTCGACGCCGCGCACGCGGTCGGCGGCCCTGCGGAGCAGCTCCACGCCCGGAGGCCGCAGCATGCCGCCCGCGTCCGAGAACGCGACGACGACGACCTCGTCGCTGCCGAACGTGCGCTGGAACGTGCGGTAGGCGACCAGCGCCGGGTCGTCGTCGACGAACCAGACCTCCAGCGAGTTGTCGACGCCGACCCGCGTCGCCTGCCAGGCCGCGAGCGCGGTGACGATCGCGCACAGCGCGGCACACCACCGGCGGCGGTCGTAGATCCAGCCGACGATGCGCTCGGCGCGCGTCATGCCGGCACGGGGACCGCGGCGGGGCACGCTGCCGCAGTGAGGAGACGCACCGTGCCGGCCGACCCGTCGATTTCCACGAGGTCGCCGTCGCGCAGCCAGCGGCACGCGCCGGCCACTCCGATCACCGCGGGCAGGCGCAGTTCGCGCGCCACGATCGCGGCGTGCGACAGCAGATTCCCGCGCTCGACGACGAGCCCGGCCGCCGCGGCGAACAACACGACCCAGCCCGGGTCCGTCCGCTCGGCAACCAGGATCTCCCCCTCGCCCAGGCTGGCCTGCGAGGGCTGCGTGACCACCCGCACGCGGCCGCGGGCCACGCCGGGAGAGCACCCGATGGCGCTGACGTCGCCGCCGGACCGCGGAGTTGCCGCCACGGTCTCGCGAACGCGGGCGAAGGCGAGCTGGGCGATGCCGTGCGACTCGAAGCGCCGCGGCGGCGGCTCCGCGCGCTCGTGGCGCGCGAACTCGGCCTTGCGCAGCGCGGCGAGCGCGGCGAGGTCGCTGCACGTCGCCGTGCCCTCGACGCTGCCCAGCACCTCGTCGAGTTCCAGCCAGAACACGTCGCGCGGCTGCGCGAGCATCCCGTGCTCGTGGAAGCGGTGGCCCAGCTCGACGACGACGCGACGGACGCGCGCGAACACTCGCGTGCGCTCGAAGCGCATGTTCTCGCGGTCCCGCAGCCGGGCCCGCGCGTGCCGGAGCACCCAGCCGAACGCGAGGCGCCGCAGCGGGTGGCCACGCAGCGCCTTCCGGACACGTCGCTCGGCGTCGCGGCGGGCGTCGCCGGCGGCCGGCACGGACGCTGCGCGCGCCGGATCCGCGGCGAGCCTGCCGATCGTGCGCAGCAGCGGCAGCGGATCGTCGTCGTACGCGATGCTCTCGAGCTTGAGCTCCTCCATGCAGCGGTCGCCGAAGCGCGCGATGTAGGCCTCGAGACGCTCCCGGAACTCAGGGTGTTCCGGCAGGGCGGCGCGCACGGCCGCGGGGTCGCCCTCCCGCAGCAGCGCGGCCAGCACCGGCGTGCCGGCGGCGAGACGTGCGAGTTCGCCGATGCGCTGCGCAGGCTCGACGCTGACCAGACCCGGCTCGCCGGCGACGAGGTCGTTGGCGAGTCCCGGCGCGTGCGGGTCGAGCCAGCGTCGCGCGAGGCGCGTCAGCAGGCCGTGGAAGATCATCGCGAAGAAGTCGTTGACGAGCGGCGCGTCCCAGTGCCGGAGCAGCCGGCGCTCGAGCTCGTGGAAGTGCGCGACCAGCTCGTCGGCGCGCCGATCGGCCAGCGGCGGCGAGGGCGGCGCCAGCGCGTCGTCGAGCCTCGCCATGAAGCGGCGGTTGCGCCGTTCGACCGTAGCGAAGTTGACGACGAACCGCGCGGCCTGGCGCGCGAGGGCGAGGCGGGTCGTGCGTGCCCGCGCGCTCGCGTGGATGCGCGCGAGCACCGGTGCCGCGGCGAGCTCGCGCACGCCGAGCATCTCGTCGAGGAAGCGCCGGTTGTGGGCGAACGCGGGCGTGAGCGCCAGCAGCTCGTACCAGGCGACGAGGTCGTAGTAGACGCGGCCGCGCACCAGCGTGACCATGCGCCGCAGCGCCGGCGAGTGGTCCTCGACCAGCGCCTCGCCGACGCCGCCGACGCGGCAGAGCTCGCGGTAGACGTGCTCGTAGGCGCGGCGGATGAACGAGTACGTGAGCGGTGTGGTCGTGCCGCCGTAGCTCTCGCCGATGTTGCTCGAGTCGAAGAGCGCTAGCGCGGCGTCCGGGTCCGCCCGGGCGGCGAGCGAGGTGATCGGCCGCGACTGCAGCAGCCACAGCTTCGCGCCCTCGTACGCCCACTCGATGTCCTGCGGCGCGCCGAAGTGCCGGGCGCAGCGCCGTGCCAGGTCGGCGGCCGCGAGCGCCTGCGCGTCGGTGAGGCAGGGCAGCGGACCTTCGGTGGTGCGCGCGGTCACGCGTCCGGAGCGGTCGACGTGCCAGGTGTCGCCGTCGCGCTCGCCGGCGACCAGCGCGTTGGCCACGCCGGGCACTGCGGCGACGACCGCGATGCCGCGGCGACCGCTCACGGGGTCGGCGCTGAACGCGACGCCTGCGGCATCCGCGTCGACCATCCGCTGCACGAGGACCGGGACGTTGGCGCCGGGCGCTCGTCCCAGGCCGTGGCGCTCGCGGTAGGCCCGCACGTGCGCCGCGTGCGCCGATCTCCACACGAGCGCGACGTGCGCTGCGACCGCGTCCGGCGCGACGAAAAGGAAGCTCGCGAGCTGGCCGGCGAACGAAGCCCGGCCGCCGTCCTCGTCCGCCGCGGACGAGCGAACTGCGACGCGCTCGCCGCGCGGGCACAAGCGCCCCAGCGCGGCGGCGAGGGCGGCGTGCGGTCCCTCGTGCCAGGCGAAGCGGCCGCCCTGTGTCAGGGAAGCCGCAGCGGCAGGCGGCGTCACCGCGAACCAGGGCGGGACGGGCAGTCCGCCGCGCGCGGCGCTCGCCAGCGCGAGTCCCTTCGCGCCGAACTCGGCGATGCCGGCGTCGTCCGTGCAGTTGCGGATCCAGTCCATGGCGTTTCCTAGGACGCGACGACCAGCCCGAGGGGGCCGAGTCCGGCGTAGAGCGCGAGCGTGGCGATGCCCGACAGCGTCTCGATCTGCCGCGCGCGTGCGCGCACCGGCCGGGACAGGTAACGAGTGCCGGAGAGCGCGGCGAGAATGGCGAGCGTCGCGGCCAGCGCGGCGAACGGGCCCGCCAGGCCGATGGCGCGAGCGGCGAGCCAGCCGGCCACCAGCGTCGCGGCACCTGCCGCGAGCCAGGCCACGATCGCGCCATCGCGGCCCCACGCGGCGGTGTAGGTCACGACGCCGCGTTCCTCGTCGACCGGCGCGCGGATCTTGCGCCCGATCTCGAGCAGCGTCGCCGCGCCGACCGCGCACGCCGCCCACCAGGCGAGCGCCGGATGCGCATCCGCACCCGCGGGCAGCCAGTCGAACGCGGTGAGATAGAACGCGATGCCGCCGGAGACGGGCACGTGCGATGCCAGGTAGGCCAGCGGGCGCGCCTTCAGCCAGTCGGCCGCGAAGAACTCCGCCGCCATCAGCCCGAGGTAGGCCCACACGCCGGCAAGCAGCCACGCGAGCCGCGCGTCGACGGAGAGCGCGAGCGCCAGTTGCGCGATCGCGGCCGACGCGCCGATCCAGCCGAGCTCGCCCAGCGTGACGAGGCCGCGCGGCACGGGCCGGTAGGGCCGGAACGCGCGGTCGTCGTCCGCGTCCTTGAACTCGTCGAGCACGCGCATCTGCGCGAACAGCAGCAGCGCGCTGGCCGCCACGGCGAACGCGTTCCACGCCGCGGGCAGCGCGTCGGCGTCGCGCACCAGCGCCGAGAACGCGAGCGCGGAGCACGCGAGGACGCAGGCCAGCGTGCCCATGGCGGCGAGCGGGAAGCGCTCGCGCTGGTAGGTCCACCAGCGGCTGGCCGTGTCGGCTTCCAACGGGGGAACGGCGGCGGGTTCACGCGTGACCATGGCATTCCTCCTGCGGGTCTTCGCACGGCAGCTCGTCGACCAGCGCGAGCGTGCGGCGGTGTTCCGGATACGCGGCGAGCAGCGCGAGCGTGCGCGGCAACGCCTCGCGGCCGAGGACGCGGCGGCGGAAGCCGGCGTCGTGACGCAGGCCGGGAAGCTCCGCGCGCAGCCGTGGCGCGACGGTGGCGCGCAGGTGCGGGAACTCCCGCTCCAGCACGGCCAGGATCGACAGCGCGGTGCGCCGTGGCGACGCGTACGCCCTGACCACCTGCGCGAACATCAGGGCGCACAGCGAGCGCTTCCACGCCGGCTGCCCGTCGTAGGCGTGCGCGAGCAGGTGCTCGTCGAGCTGGACGTGCCGCGCCTCGTCGCGCAGGTGCAGCGCGTGCGCGCGCGCGTGCAGCGGATCGATCGCTTCCGGCGCACGGCGGCGAGCCCGCACGAACTCGCGCGACAGGAAGAGCGTGCGCTCCTCGATGAAGATGGTGAGCCAGATCCACATCAGCAGCCGTTCCGGGTGCGCGGCCACGCCCGCCATCAGCCAACGCTCGGCGGGCGAGAGCACGAACAGCCGGGGTTGCGGCGCCGGGTACCACGCCGGCTCGGAGCGCTCGAGCAGGCGGCCGAACATCGCCACGTGCTTGTCCTCCTCCTCGACGAAGCGCCACAGCGCGCGCCGGAGCTCGAAGGGCAGCTCGACGCGGCCGGTCAGCGCGCGCGCCAGGGCGCGGATCACCAGGCCCTCCGCCCAGACGAACTGCTCGGCGATCCCGAGCGCCTGCAGCTGGTTGCAGCGCCGTTGCTCCGCGGCGCCGAGCATCGCGTACGAGGGCAGGAACGCGAGCGGGCCGATGGCGTCGGGCATCCAGGGCAGCGCGCGGTCCGCACCCGCCGACCAGTCGACGTCCTCCAGCCGGAACGAGTGGTCGCGCGACTGGCGGTCGAGCCGCGCGAGCGCGGCGAGGGGGTTGGTGGATGCTGCGGCCATCGGCGAGCCTCTTGTCGGTCGTCGGGAGGAAGGGGACGGTCGGCGGTGCGAGGCCAATGTGCGGCAACGGGGGTTGCGGGCGGGCGACGGCTGGCTGACGGATGGCTTACGCCGCCGCCCGCGGGGCTGCCGGCGCCCGTCAGGGCCCCGTGACGATCGCCAGGGCCCGCTGCGCGATGAGCGCGTGCATCGCGGCGGTCGGGTGGATGCCGTCCCAGAACAGGTAGGTGTCCGGCTTCTTGCAGCGGAACGGCGGCTGGTTCGGCGTGACGCAGGCGTCGGTCGCGTTGGCGAACCCGTAGGTGCCGGGGTTGGCGATGACCTGGTCGAGCGTCGCGTGGAGGTCGAGCACGCGGATGTCGACGCCGAGCGCTGTGGAGAGCGCGCCCGCGGCCTGCGCGAGTCCGGCGTTGTACCCGCTCGCGAGGAAGCCCCCCAGCCAGGCGGCGCCCGGGACGACCGCGTCGAGCGCGCGCAGCGCAGGCGTCTTGCCGATGTCGGGCACGTTCGTCACCAGGAAGCGCCGCGCGCCCGTGCCGTAGAGCTGGACGATGCTGCCCGCGAAGCTGTCCAGCGCATTGCCGATGACCGGGGCGGGATTCCCGCCGCCGGCCGCCACGATGAGCGCGTCGCGCACGTCGTTGCTGCCGATCTCGATCACCACCAGCGTCTCCGCGGACGTGGTGCCGAAGTCGGAGACGTACATCGCGACCTGCTCCGGCAGGTTGAAGCGGCATGGGAAGGCGGGGGTCGCCCGCGCGCCGCTGGTCGCGTAATTGCTCGCCACCGCGCTCTCGCTGGCCAGCGCAGGACGCGCGTTGCCCGCGCGGCCGAGGCCGCGCGCCAGGCCTTCGACCCACGTCGCGCCGTTGGTGACGTGGTGGCCGCCGGTCGCGTAGGGG
>Ga0224500_10000126_pt1 | contig 57032 bp, 52 predicted proteins | sample SF_Oct11_sed_USG_FD_168126 | JGI IMG/M metagenome (GOLD analysis project Ga0224500, IMG submission 168126) | Sediment microbial communities from San Francisco Bay, California, United States - SF_Oct11_sed_USGS_4_1 | ecosystem: Environmental > Aquatic > Marine > Sediment | place: USA: California...
ACAGCGAGCTTCCTGCGCCGATGCGAGGCGTCGGGCATGGCGATGATCGCGCGCTGCACGCCCAGGCCGCGCGCCACCGCGCCGAGCTGCTCGAGCCCGCCGAGGATCTTCACGCCCTGGATCGCATTGCCGACGCGACCCGCCTCGTCGTCGAGGATGCCCACCACGCGCCACTGCCGGCTCTGCGCGAGCTCGCGCAGCAGCCTTGCCGCCGCGTCGCCGGCGCCGAGCACGAGTACCGGCTGCGCGCGCGGGTGGCGCATCATGCCCAGCAGCGTCCCCTCCTTCCACGCGCGGTACAGCAGCCGGCTGCCACCCATGGCGGTGACGACGAGCACCGGGCAGAGGAGGTAGACGGAGCGCGGGATCACCGATGGAAACGCGACCAGGGTGAAGAGCGCGGGCGTGGCAAGCGCGGCGAGGCCGACCGCGATCAGGATGCGCTGCAGGTCCGGCAGGCTCGCGTAGCGCCACAGCCCGCGATACAGGCCCATCAGCCAGAAGACGACCGAGTGCACTGCGATCACCATGGGCAAGGCGACGAGCGCGGTATCCCAGTACAGGCGCGGCGGCATCTCGAGGTTGAAGCGCAGCCAGTAGGCGCCCAGCCAGGCGAGCCCCACGGCGGCCACGTCATGCAGGAACGCGAGCGTCGCCCGCGCGGCGAAGCGCAGCCCCGGGCTCACCGCGGTGCCCGCCAGAGGTGGTCGATCCAGACGGCCCCGCCGAGCAGCGCCACGCTCGCCCAGAGAAAGGCGAAGGCCTGCACGGCCGGACTCTGCCCGAGGACTGCGAGCGCGATCGCCGCGCAGCCGGCCATTGCGGCGTACTCGATCAGGGCGGTGCGCCGGTGGCCGAAGCCCAGGCGCACCAGGCGCTGGTAGTAGTGCTCGCGGTGCGCCTGCCAGACGCGCTCGCGGCGCCACAGCCGGCGCGCGAGCGTGAGCGTGGCGTCGCCCACGAACGGCGCGAAGACGAGCAGCGGAAACCAGAGCGGCCAGCAGCCCGTGCTCCAGCCCTGCACGCCCAGGGCGCCGGCAAGAAAGCCCAGGGGCACCGAGCCCACGTCGCCCATGAACAGGCGCGCGGGCGGGAAGTTGAACAGCAGGAAGGCAAGGCAGGCGGCGGCGATCGAGGCGCACAGCGTGGCGAGCGGCGCCGCGCCCGCGAGGTACGCCGCGAGCGCGTAGGTGCCGAATCCGATCACCGCCATGCCCGCCGCCAGGCCGTCGGCGCCGTCCATGAAGTTGTAGGCGTTGGTCATCCAGGCGATGGCGAGGGCGACGGCCAGCGCGGCGAGGAAGGGCAACTCGAGCTGCAGCGCGACGACCGCGCCCGCGGCCGCGAGGTGCATGGCAAGGCGCAGCGCCGTGGGCAGGCCCATCGCGTCGTCGGCGAAGGAAATCACCGCCAGCGCCGCGGCGAGCACCAGTGCGCTGCCGGGCAGCGTCAGCGCCGCGACGCTCGAAGCCGCGACGCCCGCGGCGATGGCGATGCCGCCGGTGCGCGGCAGCGGGTGCGAGTGCAGCGAGCGCTCGTTCGGCACGTCCAGCGCGAAACGCCGCGCGGCCGGGAGCAGCAGCAGACCCGCGGCGAGCGCGGCAACGACGAACGCGGCGAGCGGCGCCAGCGCAGACATGGCGGGCATTCTAGCGGCCCTGCGCGCGATACCACTCGGCAGTGTGCCGCAGTCCCTCCTCGAAACCGAACGGTGGCCGCCAGCCGAGCTCGCGGCGCAGCGCGCCGTCGTCGACGACGAGCGAGTCCGCGAGCCGCGCGCCGCCCGGCGCGAGCCTGAGCAGCGCCGGCGGAAACGGCCACAGGCGCACTGGCTTGTCGAGCGCGCGGCCCAGCATGCGGCAAAGCTCGGGCGTCGAGACCGGCGCGCCGTCGGTCACGCCGTAGATGCGCACGCCCGGCGCAGCAGCGAGGCAGCGCAGGACGGCGTCGGCGAGGTTGCCCACGTAGAGCAGGCTGCGCCGGTTGCGAATGCTCGCCAGCGGCAGGGGCCAGCCGCGATCCACGGCGCGCATCAGGGCGAGGAAGTTCGCCTTGACGCGTGGCCCGTAGACGAGCGGCGGGCGCAGGATCACGGGCTCGAGGCCCGGCATGGCCATCAGCGCCTGCTCCGCGATGCGCTTCGCGTGGCCGTAGGCATCGTCGGGACTCCCCGCCTTCGCCGAGCTGAGATACACGAAGCGCCGCGCACCCGCGGCGAGCGCGGCGCGCGCCTGCGCGATCGTGCCCTCTACGTTCACGCGGTGCAGCTCCGCGGAGCTCGCCCGCGCGTGCGCGATATTGGCGAGATGCACCACTGCGTCGCAGCCCTCGACCGAGCCGCGCAATTCGTGTCCGGCGGCGGCGAGCGCGGGGCACAGGTGGCTGCCGATGAAGCCCGAGGCGCCAGTCACGAGGATGCGCATGCGGCGCGATTATCGCCTTTAGAATAGCGGCCTTTCTTTCTTCGGGGTTCGCCTTGGGCGCATCGGTGGTGCCAGTGATCCTGTGCGGCGGCGCCGGCAGCCGGCTGTGGCCGATGTCGCGGCGCCTGCTGCCCAAGCAGTTCCTGCCGCTCGTCACCGAGCGCACGCTGCTGCAGGACACGGCGCTGCGCGCGCGCGGCGTGGCGGGCGCCGGCGCGCCCATCGTGGTGACCAATGCCGAGCACCGGTTCCTGGTCGGCGACCAGCTGGCGGAGCTCGGCATCGTGCCTGCCGCCGTGCTGCTCGAGCCCGTGGGGCGCAACACCGCGCCGGCGGTCGCCGCGGCCGCGCTCTTTGCGATGCGCGCCGACCCCGAGGCGGTGCTGCTGGTGCAGCCGGCCGACCATCGCATCGGCGACGAGCGCGCGTTCCAGGCCGCCGTAGGCGAGGCGGTGCAGCAGGCGCGCCGGGGATTCCTCGTCACCTTCGGCATCCCGCCGACGGAGCCCGCCACCGGCTACGGCTACATCGAGGCGGGCGAGCCGCTCGGTGCTGCTGCCTTTCGCGTGCGCCGCTTCGTCGAGAAGCCGCCGCTCGAGCGCGCGCAAGCGTTTCTCGCTCAGGGCGGCTTCTACTGGAACAGCGGCATGTTCGTCTTCCAGGCGAAGCGCTATCTCGAGGAGCTCGGGCGCGCGCGGCCCGAGATTCTCGCCGCCGCGCGCACTGCGATCGAGCGCGCGGCACAGGACCTCGATTTCCTGCGTCTGGACGCCAAGGCATTCGCCGCCAGTCCCGCCGATTCGGTGGACTACGCCGTGATGGAGCGCACCGAGGCGGGCGCGATGGTGCGCGCGGACATGCATTGGAGCGACGTAGGCTCCTGGGACGCGCTGTGGGAGGCCGGCGACAAGGACAGCGCCGGCAACGTGTCCCGCGGCGACGTCGCGCTCGGCGACGCGCGCGGTTGCTACGTGCTCGCCGCGGACCGGCACATCTCGCTCCTCGGCGCGCGGGACCTCGTGGTCGTGGAGACCGACGACGCGGTGCTGGTCGCGGCGCGCGACCGCGCTCAGGACGTGAAGGAGATCGTCGAGCGGCTCGACCGCGCGCAGCGCACCGAGCACGTCTCGCACACGCGCGTGCACCGTCCCTGGGGGTACTACGAGGGCGTGGACGCCGGCCCCGGATTCCAGGTAAAGCGCCTGATGGTCAAGCCCGGCCACCGCATCTCGCTGCAACGCCACCGCCGGCGCGCCGAGCACTGGGTGGTGGTGTCCGGCCTCGCGCGCGTGACGCGCAACGACGAAGTGATCGAGCTGCAGCCCAACCAGTCCACCTACATCCCGGTGGGCATGCGCCACCGGCTGGAGAACGCCGGCGCGGAGCCGCTGCTGATTGTGGAAGTCCAGTCGGGCGACTACCTCGGCGAGGACGACATCGAGCGCTTCGAGGACAGCTACAACCGGGGCTGAATCAGCCGCCGAGGATTTGCCGGTAGCGGGCCTCGAGTGCGCCGACCAGGCGCTCTTCTGCAAACTCTTTCAGCGCGCGTTCCCGCGCGGCGGTTCCGAGGTGCTCGCGCAGCGCCTCATCCCCGAGCAGCCGCCGCAGATGCGCTTGCAGCTCGCCGACGTTGCCGGGCTCGAAGAGCAGCCCGGTCTTGCCGTCCTGCACTGCGTCCACGATGCCGTAGATGCGCGAGCCGATGGCCGGCAGCCCGGCCGCGGCCGCTTCGATGACGACCGCGCCGAAGCCCTCGCGGTAGCTCGGCAGGCACAACAGGTCGGCAGCCGCCATGTAGCGCTCCGGTGTGTGGGTATAGCCGACGACGCGCGCGCGTTCGCCGCACAGTCGCCGCACTTGCGCGCCGAGGCCCTCTTCGTCGGGCCCGACCACGAGCAGCACGGCCTCGGGATACTCTGCGCCCAGCACGCCGAAGGCCTGCGCGAGGTCGAGAACGCCCTTGTCGCGCGTCACGCGCCCGACGAAGAGCACGATCGGCGCCTGCGCGCCGATGCCGAGCTCGGCGCGCACCGCGGCCCGGGCAGCGGCATCGGGCCTGAAGCGCTGCGCGTCCACCCCGCAGACGGACCCTGCGCCGAGCACGCGGCAGTGCTCGGCCGCCACGATCCCTTCACGTATCAGGAAATCGCGCTGCGACGCGCTGTCCGCCAGCACTTCGGTGGCGCGACGCGCGGTGGCGCGGTCGGCGGCGCGCAGCAGCGCACGCATCGTCCCGCGGCGCGAGGCCCACACCTGGCCGGTAAAGGTGTGCAGCCGCGCGGGGACGCCCGCGCGCATGCCCGCCCAAGTCGAAAGCAGCCCCGCCTTGGGCCCGAACGAATGCACGAGGGCATATCGCCGCTCGCGAAAGAGGTGCGTCAGTCTCTGCAGCGCCCTCAGGTCGCCCAGCGGACGGATCCTGCGCGGAATCGTCACCGGCTCGACGTGCACACCGGGCAGGTCTTTCAACGGCGCCTCTCCCGGCAGCGTCACCGCCAGCGACACCTCGTAGCGCGAGGCGAGGCGCCGCAGGTGCGGCACGAGAAAGAAATTGACGATCAGCGGGCTCGTCGTGACGAAGCAGATGCGCTTCATGCGCCCAGGGCGAGCGACGCCACGTAGCGCCGCAGCCCCTCCTCGATCGAGACGCCGAAGGCGAACCCGAGCTCGCGCCGGATGCGCTCGGACGGATAGCGCACGTTGCGCGTCATCGCGTCGATGCGCGCCTCGGTGGGCGGCGAGCCGGGCAAGAGCTGCGCGAGGCGCGCGAGCCAGCGCAGCGGCGCCTCGGGGATCGTCCTCTTCGGCGCGCCGCGCCCGAGCGCCGCGGCGATCGCGGCGACGAAATCGTCCCAGGGACGGTCGTCCGACAGGTTGTAGCAGCCGCGCGCCGCCGCAGACGTGCCGCAGAGCATCAGGGCCTCGGCCACGTCGTCCACGTAGACGTAGGTGGCGGTCGCCGGACGCCGGCCGACGCGCGCGTAGATGCCGCGCCGCACGGCGGACACGAGCTGGGCGAGCGAGCGGTTGGGCATGCCCGGGCCGAAGACGATGGAGGGACGCAGCACCACGGCCTCGAATGCGCCCGCGGCGGTCACCAGCCGGTCGGCGTCCGCTTTGGTGCGCTCGTACTCGCCCTCCGGCGCGAGCGGCGTGGACTCGTCCACCACCCCTTCCTGCTGCCGCCGTCCGTACGCCCCCACGCTGCTCAACTGCACCCAGCGCCGCACGCGGCCAGCGGCCGCGTCGATCAACCGGCGCGTGCCCTCGACGTGCAGCGCGCGCATCGCATGCTCGCGCCGCAACTCGCCCGCGCAGTGAAAGAGCACTGTCGCGCCCGCCAGGAGCTCCGCGGGAACAGCCTGCGTGAGGTCGCCGCGCACGGCGCGTGTGCCCTCGGGCGCCTCCCGGCGCGTCAGCACGCGGATCTCGACGATATCGGGAGCGCGCCGCAGGCGAGCGACCAGCGCGCGGCCGATGAACCCGGTGCCGCCGGTAAGCGCGGCGATCACCTCAGGCCGTCCAGATTCGCGGCTTGCCGCGCGCCACGCGGTAGAAGTCCGCGCACCAGCCGTAGACGCGGTCGCCGAGGACGGCGCGGATCACGTCGCCGATCCAGGCCGCCGCAATCGCCAGGCGCAGCCGGGCCGGCATGCCGCGCAACCCGCGCTTCATGCGAGCGCGCTGGATTTCGCGAAGGTTGCCGAGGATGGCGCCCGGCTTCGAGCTCATGCCGCCAAAGCGCATGTCGACCGTCACGCGGTCGACGAACACCGGCTCCCGCGTCAGCACCTCTCGCAGAAGCAGGTCGTAGTCCCCCGCGATGCGGTAGGACTCGTCGAAGAATCCGTGCTCCTCGAAGAGGGAGCGATGGTGCAGCATGCCGGTGTGTGGAAGCATCGTTCCGGCAAGAAACGCGCGCCGCGCCTCGCGCCAGGGCTTGCCGAGCACTTCGCCGACCACGCCGTTTGCCGTGACGAGGTTGACGCGGCCGTGAATGACTCGTGCTCCGCCCGCGGCGGCGCCGAGCAGGCTGCGCAGCGCCTGCGCGTCGTGGAAGCGATCGTCGCAGCCGAGGAAGCAGATCCACTCCCCGCGCGCGCGTCGCAGTGCCTTGTTCCATGCTTCGTACAGCCCGCGATCCGGCTCGGACACGTAGTCGGTGATCTTGCCCGCGCGCCGGTTCGCTTCCAGCATCGCGGGCGTGCCATCGGTGGACGCGCTGTCGACGACGATGGTCTCGCGCGAGTCCCAGTCCTGGGCGGCCACGCTGTCCAGGCACCCTTGCAGCACGGCTGCGCCGTTCTTCACGCCGACGATCACGCTGACCGTCGGGGCGGGTCCCGGACCCCGGGGCGGCAGGTGGGCCTTTACATTTGATTTCATTGCACTTCCCGTGTCTAATGCACAATGCGTTCAGCGACTGAACACCATGACCCCGCCTGAGCCCGGACCCGCCGGCATGCTAACCGACGAATACCGCTACCGCATCCTGAAGCTGCTGGAAGCCGACCCCGGCGCGAGCCAGCGCAAGCTCGCCGACCAGCTCGGCATCAGCCTCGGGCGGGTCAACTTCTGCCTGCAGGCACTGATCGACAAGGGCCTCATCAAGGCGAACAACTTCCGCAACAGCGCCAACAAGCGCGCCTACCTGTACATGCTCACGCCCAAGGGCATCGAAGAAAAAACGCGCGTCACGATGCGCTTCCTAAAGTACAAACTTCAGGAATACGAGGCGCTCAAGCACGAGCTGGAGGAGCTGCAGAAAGAGGCGGAAAAGAACGGCGAGACGCCGGGGGATCGCAGTCATGCTGAATGACAAGTCCATCCTCGTGACGGGCGGCACCGGCTCCTTCGGCAGGCAGTTCGTGCGCACGGTGCTGCAGCGTTACAAACCGAGGCGCCTCGCGATCCTGTCGCGGGACGAGCTCAAGCAGTTCGAGATGCAACAGGAATTCAGCGCGCCGTGCATGCGCTATTTCCTGGGCGACGTGCGCGACGCCGACCGCATGGCGCAGGCCATGCGCGGCATCGACATTGTCATCCATGCCGCCGCCCTGAAGCAGGTGCCGGCTGCCGAATACAACCCGATGGAAAGCGTCAAGACGAACGTCCACGGCGCGCAGAACGTGATCTCCGCGGCCATCGAGAACGAGGTCGAGCGCGTGATCGCGCTCTCCACCGACAAGGCGGCGAACCCCATCAATCTCTACGGCGCCACCAAGCTCGTCTCGGACAAGCTCTTCGTCGCCGGCAATAACCTCGCGGGCGGTCACCGCACCCGCTTTTCCGTCGTGCGCTACGGCAACGTCGCCGGCTCCAGGGGATCGGTGGTACCGGTATTCCGCAAGCTGCTCGCGAGCGGCGCGCGAAAACTGCCCGTCACCGACCCACGGATGACGCGCTTCTGGATCTCCCTCGAGCAAGGCGTGGACTTCGTGCTCCAGAGTCTCCAGCGGATGCAGGCCGGCGAAACCTTCATCCCCAGGATCCCCTCGGCCAGGATCACTGATCTGGCGGAAGCGATTGCCCCCGGAATTCCCCTGGAAATTATCGGCATTCGGCCCGGGGAGAAGCTGCATGAAGTGATGTGCCCTAAGGACGATTCGCACCTGACGCTCGAGTTCGCGGATCACTACGTCATCCGTCCGACGATCCTGCTGAACGTCCCCGTAGACCATGCGCGCAATGCGCTGCGCGAGCAGGGTCGGCCGGTCGCCGAAGGTTTCGAGTACAACTCCGGGACGAACCCGCATTTCCTGACGGCGCAAGAACTGAGGAAGCTCGTCGCGGCATGAGGCCCATCCCCTACGCACGGCAGAGCGTCGCGCAAGCGGACATCGACGCGGTCGTTGGAGTACTGCGCTCGGACTGGCTGACCCAGGGTCCCGCGGTCGAGCGCTTCGAGGACGAGGTGGCCCAATCTTGCGGCGCCGAACATGCGATTGCAGTGAGCAACGGCACCGCGGGCCTGCACCTGGCGTGCCTGGCGCTCGGGCTTGGGCCCGGAGACTTGCTGTGGACGAGTTCCAACACCTTCGTGGCGTCCGCGAATTGCGCGCGCTATTGCGGGGCCGAGGTCGATTTTGTCGACATCGATCCACGTACGTACAACCTGTCGGTCGAAGCGCTCGCCTGGAAGCTCGAGCAAGCCAGGCGCGCCGGCCGATTGCCGAAGATCGTGGTGCCCGTGCACTTCGGCGGTCGGCCGTGCGACATGCCGGCGATCGCAAAGTTGGCCGAGGAGTACGGATTTCGCGTGTTGGAGGATGCGTCGCACGCCGTGGGTGCGGAGATCGGACACGCCAGGGTAGGCGCCGGCACGCATTCCGATATCACCGTGTTCAGTTTCCATCCGGTCAAGATCGTGACCACCGGCGAAGGCGGCATGCTGCTCACTCGCGATTCGGGCCTTGCCAGCCGGCTGCGGCTGCTGCGCACGCACGGCATTACCCGGGCTGCGGAGCAGATGGAGGGAAAAAGCGAGGGCCCCTGGTACTACCAGCAGATCGCGCTCGGCTGCAACTACCGCATGACCGACCTCCAGGCGGCGCTCGGCTCCAGCCAGTTGCGCCGCCTCGATCAGTTTCTGGCGCGCCGGCGCGCGCTCGCGGCCCGCTACCACTCCACGCTGCAGGGTCTGCCGCTCTCGACCCCGGTCGCGGATGACTCGACGAGTTCGTCCTGGCATCTCTACGTTGTCCAGCTCGATCTGGAGTCGTTGCGCCGCTCCAGGCGCGAGATCTTCGAACGCATGCGCGAGGCTGGCGTCCAGGTGAACGTGCACTACATTCCAGTGCACCTGCACCCCTATTACCGCAACCTCGGATTCCGCAAAGGCGCCTACCCAGCGTGCGAGCGCTACTACGAGCGGGCGATGAGCCTGCCGATGTTCTTCGAGCTGTCCGATGCCGATCAGGACCGCGTCTGCACGACGCTGCGCGAGAGCCTGCACTGAGGGGCCAGCATGATGCCGGCGGACATCTTCGGAAAGTACGGCGCGCTCCTCGAGCTCGGCGCAAGGCGCCGCTTCTACGCTTTGTGCGGCCTCGCCGTCGTTGCCGGCCTGCTCGAGGCAGCTGCGGTTGCGTCCGTCATGCCTTTCCTCGCCACAGTGGCGGGCGAGGGGCTCGTCCCGGGGAATGCGCGGTTCGCCGGGCTCCTGGAGCCGTTGGGAGCATCGAGCCCGTCGTCGCGGCTCGCCTGGCTGGGCGGCGCGGTGCTTTGCCTTCTTGTGCTGGCAAATGCGGCGTCAGCAGCCACAACCTGGTCGATGCTGCGCTTTGCCAACCGGCAGGGCCATGCGCTTAGCGTCCGGCTGCTGGCGAGCTACCTGGCCAAGCCCTACGCGTTCTATCTCCATCGGAACACTGCAGAGCTGCAAAAGAATGTCTTCGGGGAGGTATACCGGGTGACCAGCGGCGCGCTCATTCCAGCCGTGCACATTGTCACCAAGCTCGCCGTGGTCTTCTCCGTCTCCGCGCTCCTGGTGCTGGTCGACCCCTTGATGGCCCTGGCCGTCGCCGCCGTCCTCGGCGGCGCCTACGCAATCCTGTACAGGTTCGCGCGCACTGCACTGCAAGACGCGGGGCAAGTGTCCGTCGAGGCCGGGACGGTGCGCGCGCGCCATGCCATGGAGGCACTCGCCGGCGCCAAGGAGATCAAGCTCCTCGGTCGCGAATCCCAGTTCTTGCAGCGTTTCCGCGAACCCTCATTGCGCTGGGCGGACGCGCAGACTCGGGCGCAGGCAATCAGCCAGCTGCCGCGGTTCGCGCTCGAGGCCGTGGCCATCGGCCTCATCCTGATGATTGCGATCTACCTGCTCGGCGCGGGGCGCGGCATGGGCGAGACGCTGCCGCTGATCGGCTTGTATGCGTTCGCGGGCTATCGCCTGATGCCTGCGCTGCAACTGGTGTTCGCGGGATTCGCGGCTATCCGCAACAGCCAGCCAGCCCTGCAAGCCGTGCTCGCCGATCTTCAGGCCTCATATGCGCCGGACTACGCAGCGCGCGACGGGGCGCCGCGTATCCCCCTGGAGAGCGCCGTCGAGCTGGTGAATGTCCGGTATCGCTATCCGGGAGCGGCCGGCTGGTCGTTACAACCGGTGGACTTGCGAATTGCGCGCAACACGTCCGTTGCCCTGGTGGGCACCACAGGCTGCGGCAAGACGACGGTCGTCGACCTCCTGATGGGATTGCTGCGTCCGGAGGGAGGTTCGTTGCGCGTCGATGGGGTGGATATCGACGATACCAAGCTGCCCGCGTGGCAGCGCAGCATCGGCCACGTGCCGCAGCAGATCTTCCTTTGCGACGACAGCATCGCGCGCAATATCGCGTTCGGACTGCCCGACGCCGAGATCGACAGGTCGCGCGTCGAGCATGCGGCAAAGCTCGCGCGTCTGCACGACTTCGTCACCGGCAGCCTGCCGAAGGGCTACGATACCGTGGTCGGCGAACGCGGCATACGGCTGAGCGGCGGCCAGCGGCAGCGAATCGGTATCGCGCGCGCGTTGTACGCGGACCCGGATCTCCTGGTGCTTGACGAAGCGACCAGTGCGCTGGACAACGTCACCGAGAATGCCGTGCTCGAGGCGCTGCAGGCGCTCGCCGGACGAAAGACCATCGTGATGGTGGCGCACCGCCTGTCCACCGTGCGCGCATGCGACCTCATCTGCGTCATGGAGCAGGGACGCATCGTCGAGCGCGGCCGCTACGAAGAACTCATCGGCGCGAGCCCGCGGTTTCAGGCGCTCGCCGCGGCTGCGGGCGCTTGATCCCCGTGCGCGTGGCTTTCATCCCGGCGCGCGGCGGCAGCAAGCGCATTCCGCGCAAGAACATCCGCCCCTTCTGCGGCAAGCCGATGATGGCCTGGCCGATCGAAGCGGCGCGCGCCTCGGGGCTGTTCGAGCATATCGTCGTCTCGACCGACGACAAGGAGATCGCTCGTGTCGCGAAGGCGTGCGGAGCCGAGGTGCCATTCGCGAGGCCGGCCTCGCTCGCCGGCGATCATGCGGGCACCGTCGAGGTGATCAGCCACGCGACACGCTGGGCGCTGGATCAGGGCTGGCCGCTAAGCGCCGTGTGCTGCATCTACGCGACCTCACCTTTCCTGCACGCGTCGGATCTGGAGCGCGGCCTGCGCACGCTCGAATCCGGCCCCTGGGCGTTCGCGTTTTCGGCAAGCGAGTACACATCGCCGGTTTACCGCTCCTTCCGGCGATCGGCCGACGGTGGCGTCGAGATGCTGTTCCCGGAGCACGCGCGCACGAGGTCGCAGGACCTTCCCGCCGTGCTGCATGACGCGGCGCAGTTCTATTGGGGGCGCCCCGAGTCCTGGCTGGAGGGAAAGCCGATCTTCGGGCGCCATTCGGCCCCTGTGATCGTCCCATCCTGGCGCGTGCAGGACATCGACCGGGAGGAAGATTGGCAGCGCGCCGAGGTTGTCGCGCCCGCGATCCTTCGCCTCGGACCCTCGGGTCAGGGGCCTGGGAAGCAATCCTCATGAGCAGCATGCGGATTCTCGTGAGAACGGATGCTTCCGTGGCCACCGGTACCGGCCACCTCCGCCGTTGCCTTACGCTTGCCGCGGCGCTGCGCGACGGGGGGGCAACGGTCAGTTTCGCTTGCGCCGCTCCCGCCCCCGAAGTCAGGCAGATGGTGCTTGACCGCAGCTTCCCCTTGGCGACTGTTGCGCAGCTACCGATCGACAATGACGGCGTAACGGCTGAACTCGCGCCGGGTGCGCAGGAGGTCGATGCGTCGGCAACGCTTGCGATCGCGGAGCCGCAAGGATTCGATTGGGTTGTCGTCGATCACTACGGGCTTGCGGCACCGTGGGAGCGGCGCATGCGTGCCGGTGGCCGGCGCATCATGGCGATCGACGATCTCGCCGACAGGCCGCACGACTGCGATCTCCTGCTTGACCAGAACCTGCGCGCGGAAGGCGAGACGGCGTACGCATCACTGGTTCCTCCAGGTTGCGATCGCCTGCTCGGCCCGCATTATGCGCTGATCGATCCCGCGTTCGCGAGTGCCCGCGCCGCACTTCGACCCTCGCTTCGCGACGGCATCCTGATCAGCTTCGGCGGGAGCGACCCCCGGTCGCTGACCGTCCGAGTCCTGCGCGCACTGCTGGCAACAGCGCCGGTGGACTTGCGCATCGACGTGGTCGCCGGTGCGCTGCAGCGCTCAGCCGCGGAGCTCGCGGAGATCGCCGGTGGCGCGTCGAACGTTCGTTTCCATCACGCGACGCGCGAGATGCCTCGCCTGATGGCCGGCGCGAGTCTGTTCCTCGGCGCGGGCGGCACGACGAGCTGGGAGCGTTGTTGCATGGCACTTCCCGGCGTGGTGGTGTCTGTCGCGCCAAATCAGGAACCGTTGTGCCGGGCTTTGGCCGAGGCGGGAGGCCACGTCTATTTGGGCTCTGCGACCGATGTCGAGCCGGACGCCATGGCGAAGGCCGCCTTGCAGTTGCTAGGCTCGCCTGATCGCCTCGCGCAGCTCGCAGAGCGCTCCGCGGCCCTCGTGGATGGCCACGGCGCCAGGCGCGTCGCTGCGCGCATCCTGTCTGGAGAAGTCCGCCTGCGCGCGGCGACTCCCGAGGACGCAGACCGGATTCTCGAATGGCGGAACCATCCGGAAGTGCGGCGCCATGCAGGCAATTCGCAGGCCATCGAACAGGCCACGCACGCACGCTGGTTCGCCAGTGTCCTCGCCGACCCCGATCGGCATCTGCTTGTCGCGGAGGACTCGCAGGGGGCATGCGGGGTCCTGCGCTTCGATGTGTCCAGCCGCACGGCGAAGATTTCGATCTACGCCGTCCCGGAGCGCATCGGGCGCGGAATCGGCGCGGCTCTTCTCTCCGCGGGAGAGCGCTGGCTTGCCGCACGGCGTCCAGAGGTCACCACGCTATGCGCCGAGGTACACGCGGCAAATGTTGCTTCCATCCGGATCTTCGCCGCGGCGGGGTATCGGGCGCGGGAATCCACCTATGTGAAGATCATCCCCGGTCGGGAGGCCGCGTGATCCGGATCGCATCCCGTGCCGTCGGCGCCGGCGCGCCGCCGCTGGTCATCGCGGAAATGTCGGGCAATCACAACCAGAGCCTCGAGCACGCCCTGCGGATCGTCGACGCGGTGGCCGGCGCGGGCGCGCATGCGCTCAAGCTGCAGACCTACACGGCGGCGACGATGACGCTCGATCTCGACCAAGGCGAGTTCTTCATCTCCGACCCCGCGAGCCTGTGGAAGGGCGCGTCCCTGTACAGCCTCTACGAAAAGGCGCACACGCCGTGGGAATGGCACGAGCCGATCTTCCGCCGCTGCAGGGAGCTCGGCCTGATCGCCTTCAGCACACCGTTCGACGCCTCGGCAGTGGATTTCCTGCAATCGTTCGAGGTGCCCTGCTACAAGATCGCTTCGTTCGAGAACACGGATCTGCCGCTGATCCGCAAAGTCGCGGCCACCGGCAAGCCGGTCATCATCTCCACCGGCATGGCGACGCTGGCCGAGATCGGGGAGGCGGTGGCCACGGCCAGGGAGGCCGGCTGCCGTGAACTGATCCTGCTCAAGTGTACGAGCAGCTACCCCGCGAACCCGGCCTCCTCCAACCTTGCGACCATCCCGCACCTGCGGGCGCGATTCGACTGTGAGGTCGGGCTTTCCGACCACACGCCCGGGCTCGGCGCCGCCGTGGCGAGCGTCGCGCTGGGCGCGACGGTCATCGAAAAGCACGTGACGCTGCGGCGCGCCGACGGCGGCGTCGATGCGGCGTTTTCCATCGAGCCGGCGGAGCTCCGCCAGCTGGTCGCCGAGACGCACGCGGCATGGCAGGCCACTGGTGCCGAGCACTATGGCCCGACCGAAGAGGAGCGCGGCTCGCTCGTGTTCAGGCGCAGTCTCTATGTGTGCGAGGACCTGGCCGCGGGAGACGTGCTGACGGCACACAACCTGCGCGCGATCCGGCCCGGCCTCGGACTGCCGCCGAAGCACCTCGAGCAGCTGCTCGGCAAGCGCGTGGCTCGCGCCGTGAAGCGCGGCACGCCCATGAGCTGGGATCTGGTCGCATGACCGACATCGGCTGGCTGACCCGGCAATTGCCCGCGTATGCACAGATGCCACGCAGGACGGAAGCCGATTACTACGGCGCCAGCGATTTGATTGCCGCCGCTCTCGGTTATGATGCGGCACCGCCCAGCGTGGCCTCATGGAAGCATGGCGTGTCCTATCTGGGGCAGCTGCACCACCCCGCGCTGATGCTGACCGAGGGCAACCGGACGACGCGTCATCTCGTTGCCAACGCCGAGCAGGCACAGCAGCTTCGTCAACGTGGATTCCTGCGCGTGCATGCTGTAGGCGCCCCCTTTGCGTATGTCGGGGCCACGCCGGTGGCGCGGGTGCCGGGGAGCCTTCTCGTCATGCCCGCGCACGGCGTGTTCAACTCGGCGCACGCCTTCGAAGAGGATGCTTACGTCGAGCAGCTGCAATCGATCCGCGGCCGGTTCGAGGTCGTGGTCGCCTGCATCAGCGCCGCCTGCGCGCGCAAAGGCCAGTGGGCGCCGGCATTCCAGAGGCGCGGCATTCCGTGGATCGTCGGCGCGGACTCCACTGATCGCAATGCACTTCGCAGGATGGCGCGCCTGTTCGACGCATTCGAGTACGTCACGACCAACACCTTGGGATCGCATGTCGCCTATGCAGCGCACCGCGGGTGCAAGGTGTCCCTCTGGGGTCCGATTGCCACCTACCGGCTGGAGGATTTCAAGGACGTGCCGTGGTACCGGAAGAACTGGGACAAGGCAGCCGAGATCATCGATGCGCTGTCCGAGCAGAGCCTGCGGCGCGCGCACCCGCATCTTTTCGCTCACCCTGCCGAGGCGCGGCCGCTACAAGCCTGGTCCGCGCCCTATCTCGGCGTCGCGCACCTGAGACGCGCCGGGGAGATCGCCCGCCTGCTCGGCTGGACGGCGCTGGGTCAGGCCGAAGCACTCGCGCACCGGGCTGCGCGGCGCTTCGGCGAATTGGGCCGTGCCGCCCTGCGCAGAATCCACCGTCCTTCGACCGCTTGAAATCCCTGCTCAAATCCGTCCTTGCCAGGCTCGGCTATCGCATCTCCCGCATCCCGAGCGGCTCCACCGTGCAACAGCAAATGCCGGTGGAATTCTCGCCCGCCGACGCGGCGATCGTGGAGCGCGTCCTCGAAAGGCAGCTGACGATGGTGTCGCGGGAGCGGCTCTATGCAACGTTAATGGCCTGCCGGCATGTCCTTACCCAGGAAATCCCGGGAGATTTCGTCGAATGCGGCGTCTGGCGCGGAGGCAACTCGCTCATCGCCGCGGACGTCTTTGCTCGGGAGGGCGCGCAGCGCGGGATTCATCTCTTCGATACGTTCGCCGGCATGACCGAGCCGACTGCCGACGATGTCAAGGCGCGCGATGGCGGGGACGCCATGCCGGAGTACCTCGCAGCCCAGCGCGGCGACCACAACGAATGGTGCTACGCGTCGCTCGAGGACGTGCAGCGGAACTTTGCCGAGGCGAAGCTGCTCGGCCCGCGAGTACGCTTCGTGCGGGGCGACGTCGTCGAGTCCCTGAAGAACCCGGCCAACGTGCCCGGCGCCATCTCGGTGCTGCGGCTCGATACCGACTGGTACGAATCCACGCGCGCCGAACTGGAAGTCCTGTATCCGCGCCTCTCGCCCGGTGGCGTGCTGATCCTCGACGACTACGGCCACTGGGGAGGAGCGAAGAAGGCGGTGGACGAGTACTTCCGCAACCGCCCGCGGCCGCTGCTGCAGTACACGGATTACACCGGGCGCATGGGCGTTAAGCTGCGCTAGTGTCGCCGCGCCTCGATCCGCCAGCCTTCCACAGCCGCTGGCACCACCTGCGCGCGCTGCGCCGCGCGCTTGAGCGCGAAGCCGCAGCACTCGAGGGCAAAGGCACCCTTATTGATCTCGGTTGCGGCGAGATGCCCTACCGGCCCCTCTTCGAACCGCGGGTGAAGCGCTACATCGGTGCCGACCTGCCGCGCAACCCGAAGGCGGACGTCTCCCTGGACGAGTCCGGCGGCGCTGCCGTGGCCGACGCGTGCGCGGACATCGTGCTGAGCTCGCAAGTCCTCGAGCACGTGCCCTCGCCCCCTACCTACCTCGCGGAAGCGCACCGCGTGCTCAAGGCGACGGGCACGCTGCTCCTCTCCACGCACGGCTACTGGATGTACCACCCCGATCCGACGGACTACTGGCGCTGGACGCGCGAGGGTCTCGTACGGCAGATCGAGGCCGCGGGATTCGAGGTGCAGTCGGTCTGCGGTGTCATGAACCTCGCCGCGTCCGGGCTGCAGCTCTTCCAGGACGGCGTGGCGGCGGCTCTGCCTGCCGCGCTGCGGCCGGCATTTCATTTCGCAATGAACCGTGCGATGTGGCTGGTCGATCGATTGGGCAGCGATGCCTCGCGGGATCGCGACGCGGGCGTGTTCATCGTCCGCGCAAGCAAGCGCGCGCAAGCGGCATGAGCGGCCCGCGCGTCGCGGTGATCTCGCCGAACCGGGGCGCGCCTTCGGAAACGTTCATTCGCGCCCACATCGAGCGGCTGCCCTTGCCGACGACCGCAATATACGGCGGTGGCTGGCGGCGCTTTACCGGGAGCGGTCCGATCTGGCCGCTGCTGCGCTACCCGGGCCGCGCGCTCGGGCTCATCGCGCCCGCGGCCGCGGGGCGACTCTACGCCCGTGCGCTCGCCGCCAAGCTCAAGGCCCTGGGCGCGGACGTCGCGCTCGCGGAGTACGGCACGACGGGGGCGGAGGTGCTCGATGCTTGCGTGGAAGCGCACTTGCCCCTAGTTGTGTACTTCTACGGCTTCGACGCGTGGCGCGAGCCGATCGCTCGCAGGTATCGTCCGGCATACGAGCGCATGTTCCGCGAGGCGCAGGCGATCGTCGCGGTGTCGCGCTCGATTCGCGATCTTCTCGAGGCCTGGGGAGCCCCCAGGGAGAAGCTGCACCACGTGGTTTGCGGTGCGGATCAGGCCGCCTTTCAAGGCGCCACGCCGGCCGAGGCGCCACCGCATTTCCTCGCCGTCGGCCGGTTCGTCGACAAGAAGGCACCACAACTCACGGTGTCCGCATTCCGTGACGCTCATGCGGTGGAGCCCGCCGCCACGTTGACGATGGTGGGCGACGGCCCCTTGCTTGAGCACACGCGCAGGCACGCCGCATCGCTCGGGCTGCAGGACGCCATTTCGTTTCCAGGCGTGCTCGCGCCGAAGGAGGTCATCGGCCTGATGCGCAATGCCCGCGCGTTCGTGCAGCACTCGGTTGCCGCGGCGGACGGCGACCGGGAGGGCACGCCCGTGGCGCTCCTCGAAGCGCAGATGGCGGGATTGCCGGTGGTGTCGACCCGGCATTCCGGCATCCCGGAGATCGTGGCGGACGGCGAGACCGGGATCCTCGTCGACGAGCGCGACGCCGCGGCAATGGGCCGGGCCATGGCTCGTCTCGCGCAGGACCCGGGGCTCGCAGACGCCATGGGCAAGGCTGCGCGCCAACGCGCCCTGGCGCACTTCTCCCAGAGGCGCACGCTCGCCCAGCTGGCCGAGATCCTCACCCGGGCCGCGCAGTCGTGATCATCGGCGGCGGCATGATGGCGCAGGCCTTCGCCTCGTTCCGCGAGGATCCCAAGGTGCTTGTCTTCGCTTCCGGGGTCTCCGACTCGACGGAGACGCGTGTCGCCGCCTTCGCTCGGGAGCGCGATCTCCTCGCCCACGCGCGCGCGCAGCACGCCGGCAAGCTCCTGCTCTACTTCGGCACCTGCAGCGCCGACGATCCAGAGCGCCGCGATTCGCCCTACGTCGCACACAAGCTGGCGATGGAGTCGCTCCTCGAGGAAGCCGGACTGCCCTGGATGGTCCTGCGCCTGCCGCTCGCCATCGGTCCGGGCCACCGGGGCCGCACGCTGGCGCAGTATCTGCACGACCGCATCGCGCGTGGCGAGCGCTTCGAGGTCTGGCAGCACGCCACGCGGTACCCGGTGGACGTCGTGGACGCGCTGCGCGCCGCCCGCTACTTTCTGGCCAGGCGAGAATTCCACAGACGGCGGATCAACGTCGCGCTGCGGGCATTCCCGGTGCTGGAGTTCGTGCGCGTGATGCAGGACATCGTTGGCAAGACCGCGCTGTACGACATCGTGCCCAAGGGGCGTCACTACGCGATTCAATGCCCGGAACTCGCGGCGGCGGACGCGCTGGAGCTCGATTTCAGCGACGGCTACCTGAAGCGGGTGCTGCGCAAGTACTACGGCGGCGCAGGCGCAGGGTCGTGACGTCGTCCCTCGCCACCCCAGTGCTGCTGCTGGCCTTCAATCGGCCGGAGACCACTGCGCGCGTCTTCGAGGCGATCCGCGAGGCACGTCCCGCCAGGCTCTACGTGGCGGCCGACGGACCGCGCTTGTCGCGCGCCGGCGAAGCAGAGCGCTGCGCCGAAGTGCGCAGGCTCGCCACCGCGGTGGATTGGCCCTGCCGCGTGCAGACGCTCTTTCGCGCGGAAAACCTCGGCTGCAAGCATGGCGTGAGCACGGCCATCGACTGGTTCTTCTCCCGGGAGGAACGGGGCATCGTGCTGGAGGACGATTGCCTGCCGAGCCAGAGCTTCTTTCGCTTTGCCGGGGAGCTGCTCGAACGGATGAAGGACGATCCGCGCGTATTCGCCATCCAGGGAAGTTTCTTCGGCAGCGCCCCGATGCCCCGGGCTTCCTACCTCTACTCCAAGATGTTCTACATGTGGGGCTGGGCGAGCTGGGCCGACCGCTGGCGGTCTGTGAACGTGGAAACCCTGGATCTCGCGGGCATCCGGGGCGCGCTCGACAAGGAGCACTGGCTGGGCGCCGGCTACTGGTTGCGAAATTACTGGCTCGACGTCGTCGATCGGCAGGCGGCCGGCAAGATCGATTCATGGGGCAATCCGGTGCTCTTTCATTGCTTCTCCCGCAGGCTCTACAACGTCACGCCGACGCGCAACCTCGTGCTCAACATCGGATTGGGCCCCTCGGCGACCAGAACGGCGAGCCTCGCGCTCGGGCCGTTTCACCGTGAGGCGCAGGACGCCGACTTCCCGCTCGTGCACTGCGCGCGCTACGAGGGCCCCGAGGCGATGTTCCGCTTCGAGCAGCGCTGGCGCGCGCAACTGACACCTTGGGTCGTGTTCCGCCAGGTGATGCACCGGAAGTTTCCGCGGCTATACGCGGCACTTCGTGGAGCGCTACAAGCAGCAAGGCCCGGGGGAAGCTCCCAGTGAAGCGCGTCCTGTATCTCTTCCTGCAACGCCTGGGTTTCGACCTGCACCGCCGTCAGGTGGCGCCTAGTTCGGCAGCTGCGTCGCGGAAGTCGGCGTACGCCTTGCGAATGCCTTCGCGCAGCGCCAATCTCGGTCGCCAACCCAAGGCGTCCAGGCGTGCGGTATCCAGCAGCTTGCGCGGCGTCCCGTCGGGCTTCGACGCATCGAACTCCAGCCGCCCGCGAAAGCCCGTCACCTCGCACACCAGTTCGGCGAGCTCGCGGATGCTCAGGTCCTTGCCCGCGCCGATGTTGACGAGCGGCACAGTGGCGGGCGCCACAAGCGGCGCGTAACGCGCCTCCGGCAGGCCGAGCAGATAGACGCAGGCGTCCGCCATGTCGTCGCTGTGCAGGAACTCGCGCTTCGGCTCGCCCGTTCCCCACACGACCAGCCTGTCCTCGCCGCGCGCCTTCGCCTCGTGCGCCTTGCGGATGAGCGCCGGCAGCACGTGCGAGGTCTGCAGGTCGTAGTTGTCCCCGGGGCCGTAGAGGTTGGTCGGCATCACGGCGAGAAAGCGGGTGCCGTACTGCCGGTTGTACGCCGAGCACATCTCGATGCCCGCGATCTTCGCCAGCGCATACGGTCGGTTGGTGGGCTCGAGCGGGCCGGTCAGGAGGTACTCCTCCTTCATCGGCTGCGGGCAATCGCGCGGGTAGATGCACGACGAGCCCAGAAACAGGAGCCGCTTCACGCCCGCGCGCCAGGCCTCGTGGATGACGTTCGTCTGGATGGCGAGATTCTCGCGGATGAACTCCGCGGGCATGGTGTCGTTGGCGAGGATGCCGCCCACCTTGGCGGCGGCGAGCACGACGTGCCGCGGGAGCTCCGTCTCGAAGAAGCGCCGCACCGCGGCTGCGTCTGTCAGCTCCAGCTCGGCGTGCGTGCGCAGCGCGAGGTGCTCGTAGCCCGCGGCGCGCAGGCGGCGCACGATCGCCGAACCGGCGAGCCCGCGATGCCCGGCGACATAGATCTTGTCGGCCTGCTCCACGCTACTCGTGCTGGTGGTGCACGCGGTGACCGTGCTGCTTCACCAGCGCGTCGCGCTCGGCCTCGCGCAGGTCTTCGCACGTCATCTCCTCGACCAGGGAATCGAAGCTCGTCTTCGCACTCCAGCCGAGCTTCGCCTTCGCCTTGGACGGGTCGCCGAGCAGCGTGTCCACCTCCGCCGGGCGGAAGTAGCGCCGGTCCACGGCCACGACCTTCCTTCCCTTGTCGTCCAGCGCATGCTCGTCGGCGCCCTTGCCGCGCCAGGCGAGCTTCAGTTCCAGCTTCTGCGCAGCGAGGTTCACGAAGTCGCGCACGCTGTACTGCCTGCCGGTGGCGATGACGAAGTCCTCCGCCTGCGACTGCTGCAGCATGAGCCATTGCGCCTCGACGTAGTCGCGCGCATGACCCCAGTCGCGACGCGCGTCCAGGTTGCCAAGGTACAGGCAGTCCTGCAGACCCACCTTGATCCGCGCGAGTGCCCGTGTGATCTTGCGCGACACGAAGGTCTCACCGCGGATCGGCGACTCGTGGTTGAAGAGGATGCCGTTGCAGGCATACATGCCGTAGGACTCGCGGTAGTTCACCGTGATCCAGTAGGCGTAGAGCTTGGCCGCGCCGTAGGGCGAGCGCGGGTAGAAGGGCGTGGTTTCCTTCTGCGGCGTTTCTTGCACCTTGCCGTAGAGCTCGGAGGTCGAGGCCTGGTAGAAACGCGTCTTCTTCTCCATGCCGAGGATGCGGACCGCTTCCAGCAGGCGCAGCGTGCCGATGCCGTCCGAGTCCGCGGTGTATTCGGGCTCTTCGAAGCTCACCGCCACGTGGCTCTGCGCGGCCAAGTTGTAGATCTCGTCGGGCTGCGACTGCTGCACGATGCGCGTCAGGCTCGAGGAGTCGGTCATGTCGCCGTAGTGCAGGACCAGGCGCCGGTCGGGCTCGTGCGGATCCTGGTAGAGGTGGTCGATCCGCTGCGTGTTGAAGCTCGAGGCGCGGCGCTTGATGCCGTGCACGACATAGCCCTTGGCGAGCAGGAACTCGGCAAGATAGGCGCCGTCCTGGCCCGTGATGCCGGTGATCAGTGCGACCTTGCCGCTCATGGTGCGGCCAATGTTACCTCGGCAAGCTGCTCCTCCCACGGCGGGAGGGCCACGCCGTGCTCGCGTCGCAGCTTCGAGCAGTCCAGGCGCGAGTTGCGCGGGCGCCGCGCGGGCGTCGGATAGTCCTTCGTGCCGATGGCATGCACCGGCGTGGCGAGGCCGGCGCCCTTGAGAATCGCGCGCGCGAACCCGCACCAGCTTGTCTCGCCCGCGGCCGCCATGTGATAGAGCCCTTGAGCGTCCTGCTGGAGCAGTTGCACCGTGGCGCGCGCGATCGACAGACTCGAGGTGGGTGCGCCGACCTGGTCGTTCACCACGTGAAGCTCCGGCCGCTCCTTCGCGAGGCGCAGCATCGTGAGGTAGAAGTTCTTTCCGCGCGGCCCGTACACCCAGCACGTGCGCAGGATCAGGTACCGGCCGCCTGCGGCGGCGACGGCGCGCTCGCCCGCGAGCTTCGATGCGCCGTAGACGTTGATCGGATTGGTCGCGTCGGCCTCCACGTACGGCGCGGGCTTCTCGCCGTCGAAGACGTAGTCCGTAGAGTAGTGCACGAGCAGCGCGCCGGAGCGTCTCGCTTCTTCCGCCAGCACGCGCGGCGCCGTGGCGTTGACCGCGAAGGCTGCGTCTCGCTCGGTTTCCGCCTTGTCCACGGCAGTATAGGCGGCGGCATTGACGATGACGTCGGGCTGCAGCGCCCGCACCGAGGCGACGACCGTAGGCGCGTCCGCGAGGTCGAGCCCGAAGCGGTCGAAGGCCTTCACCTCACCGAGCGGCGCCAGGGTCTTTCTGAGCTCCCAGCCGACCTGGCCCGTAGCCCCGGTCAGCAGGATCTTCAAGCGAACACCTCCGCGGCGGCGAGCGGCGCGCCGCGCCGGTCCTTATCTGTAAGAATCGGCGACCCCGCGAGCGGCCAGGGAATGCCGAGCTGCGCGTCGTTCCACAAGAGAGTGCGCTCATGCTCCGGCGCGTAGTAGTCCGTGGCCTTGTAGAGCACGTCGGCCGATTCCGAGACGACCACGAAGCCGTGTGCGAATCCCGGCGGGATCCAGGCTATGCGTCTGGATTCCGCCGACAGCGTAAACCCGGCCCAGCGTCCGAAGTGCGGCGAGCTGCGGCGCAGGTCCACGGCGACATCCCAGATTTCGCCCACGCTCACGCGCACGAGCTTGCCTTGCGACTGGCGCACCTGGTAGTGCAGGCCGCGAAGCACGTTCCTCTTCGAGCGGGAGTGGTTGTCCTGCACGAACTCAACATCCACCCCGGTCGCTTTGTGGAACGTGCGCCGGTTGTAGGACTCAAAAAAGAATCCTCGGTCGTCGCCGAAGACCCTCGGCTCGAGCAGCAGAACCCCCGGGAGCGCGGTTGGTACGACCTGCATCAGTAGAGCTTCTCGGCCAGCACCCGCAGCAGGTACTCGCCGTACCCGCTCTTGGCGAGCGGCCGCGCGAGGGCCTTGAGCTGCCGCGCGCCGATGTAGCTTTGGCGGAAGGCAATCTCCTCCGGGCAGGCCACCTTCAGCCCCTGGCGCTTCTCGATCGTCTCGATGAAGTGCGCGGCCTCGAGCAGCGACTCGTGCGTTCCGGTATCGAGCCAGGCGTAGCCGCGTCCCATCGGCACCACCTCGAGCGCGCCCCACTCCAGGTAGCGGCGGTTGACGTCCGTGATCTCGAGCTCGCCGCGCGCCGAGGGCTCGAGGCTCTCGGCCACCTTGACCACGCGGTTGTCGTAGAAATACAGGCCGACCACCGCGTAGCGTGACTTCGGCTTCTTCGGCTTTTCCTCCAGGCTCACCGCCCGCCCCTTGGCATCGAACTCGACCACGCCGTAGCGTTGCGGATCGTTCACCGGGTAGGCGAACACTGTCGCGCCGCGCTTGCGGGCCGCCGCCTTCGACAGCAGCGCCGAGAGGTCGTGCCCGTGGAAGAGGTTGTCCCCGAGGACCAGTGCCACCGGGTCCTTGCCGATGAACTTCTTGCCGATCACGAACGCCTGCGCTAGGCCTTCGGGCCGCGGCTGCACCGCGTAGGAGAGCCTGATGCCCCACTTGCGCCCGTTGCCGAGGAGCTCCGCGAAGCGCGGCGTGTCCTGCGGCGTGGAGATGACGAGGATGTCGCGGATTCCCGCGAGCATGAGCGTCGTCAGCGGGTAGTAGACCATCGGCTTGTCGTACACCGGCAGCAGCTGCTTGGAGACGACCTGCGTGACCGGGTAGAGCCGCGTGCCCGAGCCGCCGGCGAGGATGATGCCCTTCATGCGGCCTTGCGCTCGCGCTGCTCGAGGTACCAACGCACGGTCTTCTTGAGGCCCGACTCGAAGCTCTCCGCGGGCCGCCAGCCGAGCTCGCGCTGGATCTTGCGCGAGTCGATGGCGTAGCGCCGGTCGTGCCCCGGTCGGTCCTTGACGAACGAAATGAGGCTCGCGTAGCTGCCGCCGGTGCGCGGTCGCGCGTCGTCGAGCAGCGCGCACAGAGTGCGCACGAGGTCAATATTCTTCATCTCGGCGTTGCCGCCGATGTTGTACACCTCTCCCGGACGCCCGCCGGCGAGAACCGCGCGCAGCGCCGCGCAATGGTCCAGCACGAACAGCCAGTCGCGCACGTTCTGGCCGTCGCCGTACACGGGCAGGGGCTTGCCCGCCAGCGCGTGGTGGATCATCAACGGGATGAGCTTCTCCGGGAACTGGTGCGGCCCGTAGTTGTTCGAGCAGTTGGTGATCAGCACCGGCAGGCCGTAGGTGTGGTGGTAGGCGCGCACCAGGTGATCGGAGCCGGCCTTGGAGGCGCTGTAGGGGCTGTTCGGTGCATAGGGCGTGGTTTCGCTGAAGGCCGGGTCGCCGGGCCCGAGCGAGCCGTACACCTCGTCGGTGGAAACGTGCAGGAAACGGAACGCGCAGCGCTCCGGGTCGGCGAGCCCCGACCAGTAGGCGCGCGCTTCCTCTAGCAGGGAGAACGTGCCCACGACGTTGGTCTGCACGAACGGCGCCGGCCCCTCGATCGAGCGGTCCACGTGGCTTTCCGCCGCGAAATGCACTACCGCGCGCGGCCGGTTGCGCTCGAGCAGGCCGCGCACCAGGGCCCGGTCGCAAATGTCGCCCTGCACGAAGACGTGGCGTGCGTCGCCGCGCAGGCTCTCGAGGTTGGCGAGGCTTCCGGCGTAGGTGAGCTTGTCGAGATCGACGATCGGCTCGCCCGACTCGGCGATCGTCGACAGGACGAAATTGGAGCCGATGAATCCGGCGCCACCGGTGACGAGCAGCATGGCGTGATTATGCCGTCGCCTCGGCCGCCTCGGTGGCGAACTGGATGCGGTGCAGGCGCGCGTAGGTGCCCCCGCGCGCGAGCAGCTCGGCATGGCGGCCGATTTCGATCACCCGGCCCTGGTCGAGCACCGCGATGCGGTCGGCGTGCTCCACGGTGGACAGCCGGTGCGCGATGACGATGGTGGTGCGCCCGCGCATCAGGGTCTCGAGCGCCGCCTGCACGTGGCGCTCGGACTCCGAGTCCAGTGCCGAGGTAGCCTCGTCCAGGATCAGCACCGGCGCGTCCTTGAGCAGCGCGCGCGCGATCGCCAGGCGCTGGCGCTGCCCGCCGGAGAGCCGCAGGCCGTTCTCGCCGATCAGCGTATTGAGGCCCTCCGGCGTTTCCTCGATGAAGCTCATCGCGTGCGCGGCTTCCGCGGCGGCGATGACTTCCTTCTCGGTCGCCTCGCCCAGGCGACCGTACGCGATGTTGGCAAAGATGCTGTCGTTGAAGAGCACCACGTCCTGCGACACGATCGCGATGTTGCCGCGCAGGCTGTCGAGCGTCAGGTCCTGCAGGTCGTGCCCGTCGAGCGTGATGCGCCCTGCTTGCGGCGCGTAGAAGCGCGGCAGCAGGTTGACGAGCGTGGTCTTGCCGCTGCCCGACATGCCGACCAGGGCGAGCGTCTCGCCGGCGCGCACGCGCAGCGTGACATCCTTCAGCGCCGGCTCGGTGCGCGTCTCGTAGGTGAAGGTCACGCCCTCGAAGGCGATGTCGCCCTGTGCGCGCTTGAGCGCCACCGTCCCGCGGTCGTCCTCGACGGGCGAATCGATCATGCCGAACACGCTCTCGGCGGCCGCCAGGCCGCGCTGCAGCACCGAGTTCACCTGCGTCAGGTGCTTGATCGGCGAAAACAGCATCAGCATGGCGGCGAAGTACGACGCGAACTCGCCCACCGATGTCTGCGCGGCGAGCGCCTCCTGCAGCGCAACGTAAACGATCACCGCGGTCGCGGTAGCGGCAAGCAGGTGCGTCACCGGCGTGATGAGCACTTCGGGCACCTTCTGGCGCATGTTGAAGCCGCGCAGCTTGCCGATCGCCTGGCGGAAGCGTCTGCTCTCGTAGTCGTGGCCGCCGAACACCTTGACCACGCGATGGCATTCGATCGTCTCTTCCAGCACGTGCACCAGGTCGCCCATGGCGTGCTGCGAGGCGCGCGCCATGCTGCGCAGCCGGTGCGAGAGCACGCGCACCAGCGCCGCGGCGAGCGGGGCGACGACGATCGCGATCAGCGTCAGCTTCCAGCTCAGGTACAGCATCCACAGCAGCAGGCCGGTGATGACGATGCTCTCGCGCACCAGCACTGTGATCGCCGTGGTCGCCGCCGCGCTCACGTTGGCGACATCGTAGGCGACGCGCGACAGCAGCGCCCCGGCGGTCTGGTCGTCGAACACGCGCGTCGGAAAGCGCACCATGCGCGAGAACATCTGCGCTCGCAGGTCGAGCACCACCTTCTCGGCGACCCAGCCCATGAAGTAGTTGCTGGTAAACACCGCCATGCCGCGCGCCAGGAAAACGCCGACGATCGCCGCCGCGAAGGCGATCGGCGGCCAGGCCGCGCTGCCGCTCGCCGCCTGGGCGAAGCCGCCGTCGAGCAGCGGCTTCATCAGCATCGGGAAAAGCGGCTCGGTGGCGGCGGCGGTGATCATGGCGAGCAGCGCCACCACGAAGGCGAGGGTGTAGGGCCGCACGTAGGACAGCAGCCGCAGGTAGAGCTGCCGGCTGGTGTGGCTGTGCGTTTGGGACATCAGCGCATTGTACCGGCGCAGACGGCTATGTCCGTCCGCCTGCGGGGCGCAGCCCCGCGTAGAGCAAGCCGCTCAGCCAGGCATGGAACAGCGCCTGCGTGTGGTCGCTGAGAAAGGAATTGAACAGGCATCCGACCAGCATCAGGATGACCAGGCCGCGCGCGAGATCGACTTCGGCGCGCATGGCGAGCCGCGCGGCGAGATGCCACTGCAGGGCAAACAGCGCGAGTAGCGCGGCGAGACCCACCGCCCCGAGCTGCACCGTCGTGAGGAGATACTGGTTCTCCGGCTGTTCCAGGGGAGGCATGGACGTTCCCTCGACCTGCTTCGCGTACGCCGCGCCGAAGCCACCGGTGCCCACTCCGGCCAGTGGATGCTCGCGGACGATCTGCACGCTGTTGCTCCAGGCTTCCAGCCGCGCATTGACGAGGCGATCCGTCTTGCCCGCGCGCCAGTCGTTGTATTCCTTGACCGTCGCCAGCACGCGGACGTGCAGCGAGCTCGAGGGGATCAGGTAGGCCGCAGCCCCGATGACCATGCCTGCTGCCGCCGCCACGAGCACGCCGCGCCGGCCGAACGCGACAAGCAGAAAGTGAAGCGCGAGCGCAATCAGCACGAGCTGTCCGGTCCTGCTCCACACCATGAAGAAGACATTGAACGCGGCGAGCCCCGCGAACAGCCAGAGAAGCGCCCGCTGCCTTGCGCCGGTCGCCTCACGCGCGGCGAGAGCCAGCACGAAGGCGCCGAAGGCCATCAGCACACCGTGGCCGATCTTCTTCTTGAAGACGACAGGGTCGTATGGGTACCCCTTGATGAAGTCGAGCTCCGGCATCACCCCGAACCAGACCGGAAACGAAAGGGCGAGCGTCAGTGCAAGCGCGGCAAGCAGCGCGACGAGCGCGCGGCGCCGCCATTCCTCGCCGGGCTGCAGCGAGACGAGGACCGGGACGAGCAGGATGGTTGCCGCCTTGTCCAGCGCGTGCAGGATCTCGCGCACCGATCCGTGGCTGTAGGCGGCGCCGGCAACGTGCAGCAGGAAGAACGCAGCGGCGGCGAGTGCGACGGCGTTGCCGCGGATGGCGCCCCACTTCTCGCGAAACCTGCCGCCCGCCACCCAGCAGACGAGCAGCGCGGCGAGCAGCAGACCGTCGAGCGCCGTCGACACCGGAATGGAGAAGCCCAGCGCCACCGCGATCCATAGCGCCGCGCGATTGAGCCGGTCGCCGGCAATCCAGGCCATATCGAGCCGGATTCTAATGGCGCAGCGACAGGTACATTTCCCGCACCTGCCGTGCCATGCGTGAGGTGGTGAACAGCTCCTCGAAACGGCGCCTGCCGTTCTCGCCGAGCGTACGCGCGAGCCGCCCATCGTCGAGCAGGCGATTGAGCGCGTGCGCCAAGTCGTGTGGCCTGCACGGCTCGACCGTCAGTCCGGTCACACCGTCCTGATTCACCCAGTCGATGCCCGAGCCGTGGATACGGGTCGACACCACGGGGCGCGCGGCGCGCATCGCCTCGACCTGCACGATGCCGAACGCTTCGGACTTGTCCGCGGACGGCAGGCAGAAGACATCGCAGGCGCGCATGTAGAGCTCGACCTCGCGGTCGGTGACCGACCCGAGCAGCCGGACGCGATCGTGCACGGCGAGCGCTTCGATCAGCGACTCCAGATCCCGGCGCAAGGGGCCCTCGCCCGCGATCAGGATCTGACCGTTGCTGGACAGCTCCGCAGCGCTGCGCACGAGGTACTCGAACCCCTTGTACGGCACGAGCCGGCCGAGCGCGAAGACGAGCGCACGCCCCGCATGGCGAGCGCGCAGCGCGGCCGCCTCGTCTTCGCCGATCGCGTGCGCGGCCTCCCCGGTGCCGATGGGGATAGCCATGGCCTTGTCGCGGAACCCTTCCAGCGCCGCGGACTCCGCGAGAAGCTTCGGGGAGGTCACGCAAATACGATCGGCGCGCCGCAGCAGCCAGCGCTCGAGCGGCCGGTACAGGGCGTACAGCTTGCGCTGTCGCACGATATCGCGATGCCAGTGCACGACCACCGCGCCGTCGTAGTGGCTGAGCAGGAGATTGAGGTCGCTTTGCGGCCAGGGGGCGTGCACGTGCACGATGTCGTAGCGGGGGGCGATGCGCTGCCATGTGCGCAGGTCCTGCCACGACAGCGACGCGTTTGAGAATGCGAAGTCGCTCCGGACCTGGTACACCGTGCCGCGCGGGGCAAGAGCGTACTGGCGGCGCTCCGGCCCCTGGCACAGCACGTCGGCCTCGAGGTCCGGGCGGCCGTTCAGCTCCGGGACCAGATCTTCGACCACGCGCTCCATCCCGCCGTGGGTGGTACGGAAGAATTTGATGTGCTGCAGGACCCTCAGCATCGCGGCAGCAGCGCCCGGGCATACGCGCCCATCGTCTGCTCGATCATGGTATCGAGGCCGAATCGTTCCCTTACGATGTGCGCACCCTTGGCGCCGAGCTCAGCGCGCCACGCGCCGTTCGCCGCGAGATCGATGACGGCGTCCGCGAGCGCCTGTGCGTTTCTCGGTGGCACCAGGACCCCTTCGGCGCGATCGGCGATGACCTCCCTCACTCCGTCGACGTCGGTAGCCACGACGGGCACGCCCGCGGCCATCGCCTCGAGCAGTACGTAGGGCAATCCCTCCCATAGGGAGGGCAGAACGAAGAGATCGAACTGGCGCAACTGCTCCGGGACGTCATCGCGTGCCCCGAGGAACTCGACGACGTCGTCCACCCGGTGCATGCGCGCTTGCGCCTCCAGCTGCCCACGCAGGGGTCCGTCGCCGATGATCCTGAATTGCACCTGCGGAAGCGCGCGGCGCACGAGCGCCGCGGCCTCGAGAAGGTGGGCGTGCCCTTTTTGTTCGTGCAGCCGGCCCACCGTGCCCACGATGAACCGGTCGTGCGCCCGGCCTTTGGCGCCGCGCGGCTCGAATCGCGAAGGCTCGATGCCGTTGTAGATGACGGAAACATGATCGGGTAACGCCAGCCCCTCCTTTAGCGCGAGGTCCCGGTCGCTCTTCGCCACGCAGATGACCTCGTCGGTCCAGCGGAGCAGGAATCGGTCGATCGCGCGATGCAGGACGCGCTTGTGGACGCTCTTCTGGTGCAAGTAGTGAATGCCGTGATAGGTGTGTACGGCGCGGACATCGCCCGCCCGGCGCGCCGCGAGCCGTCCGTAGAATCCAGCGGTGCCGCCGTGCGTGTGCACCAGCCTGGCGCCGCTGGCCCGGATGACCCCGGTTGCGTCGGCAAGCGCGCGCAGCGACGGGCGCTCGGGCTGGCGCAGCGCATGGTGCGGAATCGCACGCCGGTGGAGCTCGTCCACGAGATAGCCGCTCGCCTCGCACACCACCGCGACCTTGACTCCCCGCGCCGTCAACCGCTCCGCCAGCGTGAGGACGTGCTGCTGCCCTCCGCCGATGGACGCATCATCGATGACGAGCAGAATCGGCGGCAGCATGTTCTGCGGGGTATTTTCCCCCGAGACGGAGATACGCGCCGAGCAGCCCTTGCTCCAGCCTCGGACGGTGCAGGCGGTAGTACCGCACCTGGCTCGCGCGGTAGATCCGGGCGGTGCGCGGGTTCGCGCTGCCTCCGCGCAGGTGGCGAAGCTCGGCCGCCGGCTCGAACCACACCTCGAAGCCGGCCTGCCGCACGCGCGCGCACAGATCCTTGTCCTCGAAGAACATGAAGAAGGACGGATCGAAGCCCCCGAGCCGGTCGAACACGTCGCGCCGCACGGCCAGCGCAGCCCCGGTCACCCATTCGACGGACCTCGCCGTGGCGAACCCGCGCTCCACGAGGCGGCGCGCAGTCCGATTGCCGCCGTCTATCGCGGCCGCGATGGCCTTGTCGACAATCTCCCGGGCAAAGCTCGGCAGCCGACCGGCGGACAGCTGGAAGCTGCCGTCCGCGTTGAGGAGCTTCGGGCCCACGATCGCCGCGCGGGGACATTCGTCGAACCGGCGCAGCAAAGGCGCCACGAGGTCTGCCTCGACCAGCGTGTCGTTGTTCAGGAACAGGAGGACGTCGCCGGTCGCCCTTGCGGCGCCGGCATTGTTTCCCCGGCTGAACCCGCCGTTCTCGGCACACGCGACCAGCTCGATGTCCGGAAATTCCGTGCCGAGTTCGCGAGCCGCGGGCTCGGTGGAATGGTTGTCCACCAGGATTAGCTGGTGTCGCCGATCGACGTGCGCGCGCAGCGAGGCGAGGCACTGGCGCGTCAGGTCGGCATGGTTGTACTGCAGGACGATTATCGAGCAGGTCCGCGCCATCTGGTTTCCCGTGACATCCCCGGCGTGCGGGGGACGCGGTGTCAGTACGCCCCTTCGCGCCGCAGGACCACGCGAACCGTCTTCACCAGAATGACGACGTCGTACCAGAGCGACCAGTTGCGCACGTACCAGCTGTCCAGCGCCACCCGATCCTCGTAGCCGGTGTCGTTGCGGCCGCTGATCTGCCAGAGCCCGGTGATGCCGGGCCTCGTCTCGAGGTAGTAGCCGACCTGGTCGCCGTAGCGCTCGAGCTCGTCCTCGATGATCGGCCGCGGTCCCACCAGGCTCATTTCTCCCTTGAGCACGTTCCACAGCTGCGGCAGCTCGTCGAGGCTCGTGCGCCGCAGGAACTCGCCAATCCCTGTGATCCGCGGATCGTCCTTCAACTTGAAATCGCGCTCCCACTCCGCGCGCGCGGCCGGGTCCGTCTCCAGCAGTGCCTTCAGCACCTCATCCGCGTTCGGCACCATCGTGCGGAACTTCAGGCAGCCGAACGGCCGGCCGTACCGTCCGACCCGCGTATGGCTGAATACCGGCGCCCCGCCGGTCTGCCAGATCCGCCAGACGAGGTACGCGAACAGCGGCGCAAGCACGAAGAGGAAGGCGAACGCTCCGACGATGTCGAACAGCCGCTTCAGGAACCGCGGCAGCGGGCGCGCCAGGTTGTTGCGCGCCGTCAGCATCAGCACTTCGTGGGTGAAGAAGTGTGTCATCTCCATGCCGTAGAGCGGTAGCCCGCGCAGCGGCGGCACGATGCTCAGGTCCACGTAGCGCGCCGACAGGCGCTGCAGCAGCTTCTGGTAGGGCATCAGGTTCTCGGCCTCCAGTGCCACCATGAGGTGGGGCGAGTCCATGCGCTCGAGCGTCGCCTCCAGGTCGTCGCCCGCCGGCAGAACCTCGATGCGCTGGCCGTCCACCTCGGTTGCGGCAGCGGGCGGCGCTTCCCCATTCGGCGCCAGGAACGCGACTACGTCGAGCCCCATCAGCGGCTCGCTGCGCAATGCTCGCGCCGCCTCGCGCGCGTTCGGTCCGGCGCCGAGGATCACCGTGGGCCGCTGCCAGCGCCCGAGACGCATAAGGCGTTTCTTTGTGATCGTCCGGGCGAGCGGAAGGATAACGACGGCGAGGCTCCATGCCGAGATAAACCACGCTCGCGAGAACTGCGTCTTCGTCAGGTAGGCGAGGACCGAGTCGACCACGACGACGAGCAGGAACACCTTGAGCGTGTCCAGCACCTCGTCCGCCGCCGGCCGTCTCTTCGAGTAGTGGCCGCGCGCCGCGAACAGGACGAGCACCAGGGCAAGCAGCAGGAAGAACTGCGCGGCGCGGCTCTCTCCGGAGTCCACCCACCAGGCGACGATGCCCTGCCACCAGTCCTCCGGTGCGAGAAGTCGCAGCAGTCCGAGCGCCAGCAGCCAGGAAAAGACGAGGCTCGCCGCGTCGCTGATTGCGAGCCAGCCGCTGACTCTGCGCAGCACCGCCGAGCGCCGTTCCCGGGTGGCCGCGCGGCCCGCTCTGGCCATGTCGTGCGGGTCATGCTTGCCGGCGGAGCGTGCGTCGCCTACGGATCTCATGGCTTCGGGACTGTGCATTCTAGTCTCGCAGCCCGCGGGCGCGAAACCCGAGCTCCCGTGTTGTCGCTTGCGCGCGCGTAGAATCCGGCGCTGCGTGTCCCCGGCGCCAAACACTCGGCTGTTGAGCTCGATGTCGTCGTCCTCATTCGTAGGGACTAGCCGATAGAGCGGATGCGCGCGGCCGTCAAGCAGAGAGTTTGCGTAACGCGGTCTTAACTACCCTCTTGAGGCCGAAAAAACCGAGCAGGCGGCGCAAGGCCTCGTGCAGCAGAGAATACAGGTAGATGCTTGTCGGGAAATACTGCCTGGTGAGGCGATTTCGGTCTTTTTCCAGGACATCGTCAACCCGTGAAGAACTCGCCCCGGACGAATCGTTGTAGATCGCCACGAGCTCCGGAACGTAGGTGAGCGACAAGTCGGGGTCCGCGTAGCAGCAGATGTTGAGGTGATAGTCGGCCAGCGTCTGATACCGGGTGTCGAAACGATACTTCTTGAAGACACCTCGCGGATAGAAGATAGCTTGCTGGCAGATATTCCTCACGACGAGCTTGAAACCGTTGAACGCGCCGTCGTACAGTCGATGCTGATGAATCAGGTATACGTCACCGTAGTAGAGTACGTCGCGTCTTCTGAAAAGGAGTGCGAAATTGCGCAGATCATTCACCAGGAGATCGTCGCAACCCAGGAAGTAGATTCGGTCCCCAAGCGCGACGTCTAGCGCCTTGTTCATGGCATCGTAGATGCCTTTGTCCGGCTCACTCACCCAGTAGTCGATCGCGTGGTCGTACTTCTTAATGATATCCAGCGTCCCATCGGTGGAGCCACCGTCGATGATGACGAATTCGATATTGTCGTAGCTTCGGGTAATGACGCTGATGATCGCCTGCTCCAAGGTCTTTGCCCCGTTGAATACAACGGTAATGACCGTGACCAGGGGGCGCCGGCTTTCGTGATCGCCGCCCGTTGCCGCATCGTCGTCGGTACCTGCCGCCGCCTTGACATATCCCCGAGTGCGCAGACCACCTTCCCCCTTGCGCTCCGGGTGTGGCGGCAAGAACAATTTCCTGGCGAAATCGGCGCCTGGGGTCTCTCGAGGAAGTCGAGAAACACGGCTGATACGGCGGGTAGTGCTGTACTCGGGATTGAGGCAGAGCAGTTCACTCACCCGCAAATTCTCCATTCGTTCTTGTGCCGGCAATATCTGTTCCCCGGCGTAGAAAGAGTCCATCCACCTGCAGGGTGCGGCCGGTGATTTCATGGACATAGCCGGGAAAGATCGCGAACAGCTCGAAATCCATCGACTCGATCTTCGCGCGCAGGTCGTCGAAGAGCGGTTGCCCCGCGTAGAGCGGCACGAGGGACATCTCGGTCTGGATGGCGGCTATGCGGTCGATGACGCCCGTCGCCCCGACGAGGACCCTGTCCTCGTACCCCTGCGTGTCGATCTTGAGCAGGACCGCTCCCGCACCCTCCAGATAGTCCGGGGCCACGCGGTCGAGCCGCCGCAGCGCCGCGGTCTCGCTGCCCACGTATCCGGACCCCGGCGCCGCCCGCCGGTGCTCGGGAAGCATGTCGAGCACGGAGCTGCTGAGGGAATTGCCGGCGACATGGATCAAGACTTCGCCCTCCGAGTCGCCCAATGCCATTCTGGGCGCGACTTGCCACCCGTCATCGCCCTGCGCGGAGGCAACCAGCCGCGCATGCGCTGAGGACAGCGGTTCAAAGGAAACGATGCGGCCCTGATAGCCGTGCTCGCGCAACGCGGTCGCATATTGGCCAACATTGCCGCCGATATCGAGCACCAGATCAATCTCGGTGCACTCGATGATTCGTGCAAGCTGTGCGGCGGCAGAGGTGTGGACGGAAGTGCGATACGCCTCGAATCCGGCGCGTCTCAGCAGCCTCCTGATCAGCTCACGCATGGCGTCAAACGTCTCGATTCTCGGAACAACGGGGAATCACTTTCCTGCGGAGGGTATCCCGATCACTCGGGCGGAAAATGCCGATGGAGTACGACCGACCGACACCCGAACGGATTGCGGGGATGCACGTTCAGTCACCGAGAAGCCTTGCCAGAAAAGCTTCTCGGCTGGTCGCGCCGCCATGTGCCTGGCGGAAACGCTCGACGCCGCCAAGCAGGGTCCGGTATGCGGGGTCCCCGGGGTGGGGCAGCCCGGAGAAGAACCGTGCGTCCGGGCGACGTTGTCTTGCTACGCTTATGCCGCAGCCGAACTCGCGCACCATTCTCCCCGGCCAGCCCTCATCGTACACGATCACCGGCCGGCCTACGCGCGCGGCTAGGAACATCGTTGCCGCCTCCATTCGCGGATCCCAGTTGTCGTAGAGTGCCAGCACATAGTCCTGTGCGCCGGCGGCCGTCAGCATTTCGCTTTCGGCAAGAAAACGATTGTCGAAATTCGGATAACTCTCGAGCATCGCCAGCCTGGCACGATGCTCGGCATTGGTAAACGTCCCCGCCACGAGAAGCTCCCCGGGTGCGGATGCGCCCTGGAACAACGGTACGAGCCATTCGAGGCCCTTTCCCGGGCGCACCTGGCCGATAACGCCGAAGCGAACGCGCGTGGCCTGCTCCCTCGGCGGCACGACATCCCGCTCGTCCAGAATCTCGAGCGAGGCAATGGTGTCGATACGGCTCGCCGGAATTGCCGGAAACGCCGTTCGCCATGCGTCCGCCAGCTCATCCGTCCGCAGGAACAGCCGCCTGCCCGGAGCGGAAACAAAATGCGCCACGATGCGGCGCTTCAAGGCGTGGGCGGCGATCGGCTCCGGTCCGGCCAGGTATATCAGGCCGAGTGAGCGCACGGCGCGCAAGCGTGCGGGGACGAGCGGCCACAGCGCGGCGAGCGTGAGCAGGTGCGCGTCCAGGAAAAAGACGCGCTCCAGTTCCGAGGTGCGGCGCGCGAGTCGGGCCAGCGCCGCGACGGCGAGCAGCGTCCCCATTCGCAGAAAACCTTCCGGCGCACGGAAGCCCACGACACGGCCGTAGTCGGCGATCCCGGCCGAGAATGGCTCGAACACGCTTGCGTGCGGGTTGGCCACGAGGTAGGCCACATCGTGCCGCTTGCCAAGTGCCTTCGCGGTATTGAGCGTGGACTGTGCCGGATGTCCGATCTCCGTGAACCAGGGCTGTACGATCACGGTCTTAAGAGAACTCATCTCGCGACGCGCCGACACGCGCTCAGGCGCCTGCGCAAATCGCACGGTGCCACGTGCTCCAGGTCGCGATCGCTCTCTGGAGCTTCATGGCCCGACAATAGCGGTGCCGCTTGCGATGAGACGGAGCGCCAGTCGGATGCGGCTCAGTGATTGGCGCGGGCCCGGCATGCCGCGATCCGCGGCAAGAATCGATTGCGCGTCCGCCGAAAGCCGCGACACTCGACGCTCGGCCAGTGCAAGATCGCACAAGTACGGCCGGTAGATGCTACGCCGCACCAGAGGCGAAAGATTCACGCCGTACCCATGCAGGCCACTGTCATAGAGGCGATAGAGCACGCGCCGCAATCCGTGAAAATGAAAGAGAACCAACGGCTTTCCGTCCACAGCCACACTGTCACCGGACTGCCGAATGTCGACTTCGTCGAGATTCCAGGGCGCCAGGTTTGCGCCGGGGTGATCCAGGATCGACACGTGAGAAAAGAGATCCGGCACCCGATCCAGATACCTCTGGTCTGCGAATTTATCTCCTTGCACCTCGAGTCGACACCACTCCATGCAGCGCGCACGCCACCAATCGATGAAACGTCGACCTTCTGCGCCGCAACTGGCACTTACCCATCCCGCATTGAAGCGCCCGAACCGGATGCGATCGGCCAAACGAGGAGGGAAACGATGCGGCGTCAGAACGATCGCGTCGTCCGCGTGTTCCCGCTCCAAGAACCCGGGATCCGAAAAATAGAACAGGTCCGAATCGTGATAGGTAATCCGCCGAGTGTCCGGGTACCGATGCGCGATGAACTTCATTAGAGCCGGCTTGCAGGTAAAGTAGTACTCCACCGGCAATCGTTGTGGCCGTGCACGCTTGAGCTCCGGATCCGAGTCCTCCAGCGAGGACAATGGAACCACTTCCACATTCTGCAGGGCGAGAGCCGTCAGGACGTCGGAAACGGCTTCGTCAAGACAAAGGACGACCAGCCTGAATTCCCTGCAATGCCTCGACAGCGAACCATGCAGCGCGAGACCACGCGTAAGATAGTTCCGGTCAAACAGCGTGCAGTACAGGTGCACTAAAGAGGCAGCTGGACGTTTTTCTGGAGATCGCGGGTGGCGGCGGGCTTGCGCCCTTCCATATACAGGGAATCCGGCTTGCGTTCGCGACCGCGGATGATTTCCAGTTCGTATCCGGCGAAGCCAGGAATGTCGCTTTCGCCGGCGAGGCGCTCTTGGATGGATGCAAACCCCACCTGCCGGAGCACCCTTGGCAAGGAATAGCGATCATACATCCATTGATGCACTTCGCCCACGTTCCGGAACAGGCCCTCGCGCAGCGCCGCCGCCCCTCTGGGACCCAGGAACACCGAGGCGGAGGCAATGGCTGCCGTCCTGCGCATGGAGTCCGCCATCGATCGCAACTTTCTCAGGACGCGGGACGTGATGGAAAAGCCTGACGGCTGACTTGCCATTGCCCGGGAACCTTCGCATCCGATACGTTCCGCAACGAAATGCGATCTTGTGCGGTCCCCGTGTTCGGCCATGTATGCCGCCATCCTTCCGCCCGAAACTTTTCTGACGGCCTGATCGTAGAGTTCCAGCATGAGCCAGTCGTAGCGCGTTTCCGACTCCCGCTCTCCATTCAGCGCACCCTCGAGGGAAGATAGATAGAGTCTTGCAATGGACTCCAGATCGGGGACGGCTATCCTTATGATGCCTCCCGGCTTGAGGATCCGAAAACCATCCCGCAATACCTCTTCTGCCACAGCTGGCTCGAGATGCTCCAAGACATGGGACCCGTAAGCCGCGTCGAACGTACTGTCGGCGAATGGGAAACGCCGCGTCACGTCATGCGCGATGACGGCGGGCGATACCGGGGAGGCGTCAAGATTGGTCCAATCCGGATGGAAGGTCCCTCCACATCCGAAGTTCAGCAATCGAACCGGCCCACCCGCATTCCCGGCATTTGGAGAGATGTTCACTCGGCCTTCACGGCGATGCGGCCGGTATAGTCGATCCTGTTGAGGAGGAGGTGGATGCCTTTGGTCCTCAGGTACTCGTCAACCGCCTTGCGAGCACCCTTCCAGTGTCCGTAGTCGTCGACAATCAGCACGCCACCCCTGACCAGCCGCGGGAACAGGTGCTCGAGTTCGTGGCGCGTCGATTCGTACCAGTCCGTGTCAAGCCGGAGGAGCGCGATTTTCGGCGGGGCTTGCCCGGGTATCGTATCTTCGACCTTGCCCCGCACATATTTAACCTTGTCTGGGCCGTAACCGGTGCCCGCCATCGCGTCCCGCACCTGTTCGAGCGTGGCGTAGCACCATACGGCATCGGATTCCGTCTTCTTGTGTGTATCAAGAAGACTGCTTGCCGATTGCCCGTCGATCGCGACATCGTGCTCCGTTGGAGGGGACATACCCTCGAAGGTGTCGAACAGGAACAATTGCCGCGAGGAATCGTTGCACTCGATCAGAGTGAGCGCGGCCGCCATCATGCTGCCCCCTCGCCATACTCCGCACTCGACGATATCGCCCGGGATAGATGCCGCCGACACGTAGCGCACCGCCTGGATGCGGGAATACAGGCGCTCCGGCGACGTCATGGTATAGGCGCGCACCTTGCGAATGACGTCGGCAGCATCGCTGTCGAAATCTGCAGGAAGCGGGTATTGGCCGCCCCGATAACGTACCACCTCCACACCGAGCCGCCGCAGCCAGCCACGGACGACGGCCGTCAGCGCGCTCACCGACTCCACCCGCGGGAATTGACCATCTTCTTGCCTCTCAGCAGGACGTTGGGGGAAAGGCGAGGTACCGACATCGAGCTCGACGAACAAGAGAAAAGCGATACAGCCGCATGCAAGTTCGCAAACAATCTCGTGCACGGAATGCTTGCGCAGTTCATCTTTGGCTCACATCGTGCAACGGCGACCGCTTCCCGCTACCCCCCACCGCGGCGCAAAATGTGATGCCCGATTCTACTCAAGAGTTTCCATGGACGGCGGGCCAGGTGCATGAAACCTTGACGGTCTGTCGGGTCGAAAATAGCGCGAAAATTTTCAGTCACTCTGGGGTCTTCGCTTTCGGTCGGACAATAGACCTTGGGCAACCACGAACGGTCCAGTGATCCGCTGGAATATCGAGCGTCGCTGCTGTGCGTGCCGGTATCGTCCAGGCCGATGTTGCGAATGAGCGATTTGACCGGGTAGATGCAGCGCATGTTGTTGGTGTAGTGGGCATAGCAGAAACGAATTGCCCAGGAATCGACCTTCTTCTCGTATTGAAGGCGCAGCAGCACGCTCATGTCCTTGCCGCCGCGGTTGAATTCTTCCTGTGCGGCCACATCCTTCGAGAAGGAATCAAAGTAGTCCATGTCCCAGCGGACGCGCCGCCAACGGTCCTCCCATGTCCCCCACCCCCAGGAGGAGCAGCGGTATCCCGGAAAGGTGTCGTACGGGTAGTCCGGCGGCACTTTTATCTGCTCGGGAGGGTATACGAACCCCGTCACCGAGAAAACGTGCGGGTCGCTCCGGTAATGCTCAAGCGCGGCATTCATATAGGCGAGGAAATGTGGGGAACTCACGAGATCGTCTTCCAGAACGATTACCGTGTGATGCGAGGCCAGCATTTCGCTGACCCCGGCGATGATCGAGTTGGCAAGCCCCATGTTGTCCGGTCGCTCGACGACTCGGACCGACCCAAACCCAGGCAGATTCCTCGCCACTTTTCGCACTTCAGCAACGGCTTGGCGGTCGGATGCTCCCCTGGCACCGTCGCTGAAGACATGCAAGTCGGTTTGGCTGGCGAGAGTATTGCCGGCCAGTGCCTCCAAGGTGGCTCGGGTGTGGCGCGGCCTGTTGTATACAAACAGTGCAACTGGCACGGGCATCTTTAGCGGTCTCGTCCCTTGTCCCGGCCAGGAAGCAAGCTCACGAAATAGCCGATTTGCCACATGAGCGGCCAGAGCGCTCGGTAGGCACGGGACTTCGCATGGAGATCCCTCACGCGGACGAGTGCAACCAGCGCTCCGAAGAAGCCGCGAATCAGCCTAGGAATGTAAGAAGACCAGGTGACCTGCCCGTCGAGGTCATGGCCATACAGGCCGGAACGGCCATTTCGATAGGACGACGCGAGCAACCAGCGCAGACGCATCTTGTAATCGAGTATCGCGTGCTCGACAACAATGTCCGGGCAGTAGTGGATCTCCAACCCTTGCCTATGCATGCGTATCATCAATTCCGTTTCCTCCCCGTAGCTGATCGTTGATCCGCGCATACCAAGCGACCCCTCAAACCCGCCTAGTTTCTCAAGAAGCGCCTTCTGAAAGATCATGTTCGTCCCATTGAGGTACTCCGTTCGTGCGAGCACGCGAGTTTGCGCACCCAGATCCCACGATCCGTAGTCCCGGGGAAACCAATCCGGAAGGGGCGTCAAGGTAAATGCGCGATACGGGCCCCCAAATGCAAGCGCCCCCGGCCGGGCATCGAGGAAGTCGTTCATGGCCGCTATCCAGTTCGGGCACGGCCTCGCATCGTCGTCGATGTACGCGACGTATTCCCCGCGCGCCTCACGCCAGCCGCGGTTGCGCGCATGCGCGAGTCCCTGCCGTTCCTCGAGCACGACACGGAACGGGGAGCCGGATCCGCAAAATCGCTGTGCGACCTCGGCCGTATCGTCGGTCGAGTTATTGTTCACGATGATAACTTCCGATCGGGTCGCGGGGCCCGCCTGACCTGCGAGCCGCGATAGGCATTCCACGAGCAGTCGGGGGCGATTGAAGGTGCATACCACGACGCTGACGCGGATGGCGTGCACGGTCATTAACCGATCCGCCGGCGGGACGCATTTGCCCGGCGCGTCTCTTCGTAGAAATCGATCAAGGCCCCGATCCTGTCCTCTGACTGGGCGCGTTTCGCCGCTGCGAGAACGGCGTCGCGCATGCGCACGGCCTCCGACTGCGTCATCGCGAGGCAGCGCTCGAGGCTCTGGCGCAGCGAGCGGGAATCACTGTTGGTGGCGAGAAACCCTGTCATCCCGTCCTCGACCATCTCATCGATGCTGGAGTCCAGCGTGCCGACGACCGGAACGCCGAGGGCCTGCGCTTCGAGGCAAGTGTTAGGGTAGTTGTCGACCCGAGATGGCATGACGATCGCGGTCGCTCCCGCGACGAATGGGAGCAGCTGCGGCTTGGGCAGCGCCGGGAAGTAGGCGATTCTGGACAGCGTCGTCGGGGCCCGCGACCGGACCAGGTCCATGCAGCGGCGCCCGTCCGGCAAACCGTCATCGCGGCCGATGAAGACGAAGCCGAGATCAGCGTGGGCCGCGAGCAGCGGTTCGATGATCTCCGCAATGAGATCCACGCCTTTGATGCGGCTCAGCGTCCCGAAGAAGAGCAGGTAGCGCCGGCCGACCGGGCGGTGCTTCTCGAAAAAAGACCTGTCCTGGCCTTCCACGGAGAGGCGAACGTGCGATCGCATGACCCGCGGCGCCGCCGTCCCCAGCCTCGCGTACACGTCGGCGATCAGTCGGCTGGGTGCGAAACTGGCATCGGCGCGCGCTACCTGCCGCCGCTCGAGCCTGTCGCTCAGCCGGTCCGCTAGCGTCGCGCGCTGCCCATATGCCCTGCGCAGCAGCGGTGTGTAGCTCGAAGCTCGGCACACGACCGGAACGCGACCGTTTCCGAGAAGGTAGTAGCCCGGCGCCCGGAAGCTCGATGCCTGGGCGATGTCGAATGGGCGCTCCGCGTGCAGCCGCCAGAATGCGCGTGCCATTCTTCGGCAAGCCGAGTACTGCCTGAACAGAGGATGGAGCCTTGCGAGCAGGGGGACGCCTTTCGCGAGCCGCCAGTCGGTGCTCGCAGTTCCCACGTCGCAAACTTCGATGCCCTCGTCGCTCCATGTGCGGTCGCGGTCGGAAGCGACAATCACCGTTGGCTTGTGCCCGCGCTCGAGCAGGCCCAATGCCGTCGTTCGGACGTAGTTGGCCAAGCCGCCGTCCGGAGCCGTCTCGCTCACGTATTCCGGCGTCAGGAACGCGATGCGCATCGGCGGAGTCGAAACTGGGCCCGGTCGGGCGCCATGGGCGCCGGGCATCCTCGCTCAGGCGGCGCTCCGGGCGGCGGCCCGCGCGCCGCGGAGCAGCATGACGGTTTCACGGATTCCTTCGCGCAACTCGCCCTCGAAACCGAATCCCAGCGAGCGGAACTTGTCCACGAGCACGGTGTAGGACAGCTGATTCATGATCCGGGAATCGACGAACTCGATGCGGAGGTCAGGGACAAACTCGCGGATCGTCTGGACGATGTCGTTGACCGTGACGTTGTCGGTGACCACGTTGTAGATGCGATTGTCGAAACGGTCATTGGCGATGATGAACCTCAGGGCGCGCACGGCGTCTCCCAGCTCGAGATAGGGCCGCTTCTGGTGCAGGGCGGTGCGCCAGACCGTGATCGGCTGGCCCACGCTTGCCTGCCACACGAACTTGTTCACTGCCGTGTGGAAGCGCATCCCGGGCGACGTCCCATAGATCGTGCCGAACCGGCAGGTGACGTAGCGCAGGCCGCGCTTGTCGCCAAGCGCCTGCAGCTCCTGCTCGGCCCTCATCTTGCTCTTTGCGTACGGGCTCTGGGGCTTCAGCTGCTCGGGGCTGCAGTCTTCGTCGACGGTCTCCTCCTGCGTGCCATAGATGCTGGTCGTCGACAGGAAGATCATCTTTGCACTGGCCGCGATGCAGGCGTGCGCGACGCGCACTGCACCCTCGTAGTTGACTTGCTCGACCTGCTCCTGGATGTCGAAGCTGCCCGCGGCGTTGGCGATGGCGGCGAGGTGTATGACGACACTGGCCTCGCGGAAGAGTGCGCCGAGGTCGGCGCTGGTGATGTCGGCCTCCACGAACCGGTAGGGAACCCCGTCGGGCAGACGGAACAGCGAGCTGTAGCGCTGGGTGGAGAGATCGTCCACCATCAGCACCTCGTCGAATTCGCTCGGGCGCAGGTTGTGTATTAGCCGGGACCCGATGTGCCCGAGTGCCCCCGTGATCACCAGCTTACGCATCGGCGGGCACCCGTGGCGACGAAGGATCCAGCACCGAACGCAGGCGCCGGTATGATTTTTCCACGGAGAACTCCGAACGGACCGTGCTGAGCGCCTCGGCGGTGATCCTCCGCCGCAATGATGGATCGGCGATCAATCGCTCGATCTTGGCCTCCCATTCGTCCGGAGTGGCCGCGAGCATCCCGTTGATCCCATCGCGAATCAGATCTCGACATTGCCCCACCGGGGAGCACACCGCGACTGCCTCGCCGCTCATGTAGACGGTCGCCTTGAGGACCCCTCGCACCCGGCATGCCTCGACGTCCTGAAGCGGGAAGAGGCCAATATCCATTCGCAGCACTTCCTCGACCATCTGAGCCTGGTCGTAGCTTGGCGTACACGTATAGCGTATGCGCTCAAACGGCGGCAAGTCGCCGGGCGCTGCGCCGACGAGGCGAAGCTCAAGATTCGCATGTCGGGCGAAAATCCGCTCCAGGCCCTCCCACGCGACGTAGAGATTGTACGTAGTGCTGCGCGTACCGACCCAGCCGATCACGATGCGGTCTCCGTTACTTCGCTTTGCAATGCGAACGCGCGCGCGATCGAAGACCTCTACTTGCGGACAATCCGGAATGACAGTGCAATTCGGGTTGAACTGCTTCGCGTATTCGGCCGTGGTGACGTTGTCGGTGGTGACCGCGTCGACTGACCTGATCAGCTGATCGAAGCGCTCGATGCGATAGCGCGGCAGCCAGATCGCGTCGCCGAAATCGAGCACGATCCGGGCGGCGGTCGCGCGACGCATGCGCTCCACGAATCCGAATGAGGTCACCTTCGACATGTAAACGGCGTCGAAACCTCTGGCCATGGCCAGCGCCGTGTTCTCCGTGTTATGGGTAAGCTTCCGGCCAATGTACTCGATCAGACGCGAGGTCACGCCGAACCGCTGGAGTAGGCGCAACCAACGCGGTGGGGCATTCATCAGCCGCACGAACGGAACGTTAAGGCGACTTACGAACTTCACGAAGTGACCATCACGCTCGAGGTACTCCCGATAGATCAGGCCGCGGATAATCCCGCTCGGGTAAAGGTCGCCTGCTTCGAGAACCATCAGGACGCGCAGCTTCTTTTGTCCGGACTGCGCCATGCCCGCGTCTATAGGTACTTGCTCAGCACCGGCCTGAAGTAGGCACCGGTCTTCTTCATGCCCTCCTCCAGGCTGAAGCGCGGCTCCCAACGCAGGGTGTCCTTGACCTTCGCATTGCTAATCACCGCATCGCCGATTTCCAGCGCGGCCCTGTCCCTGGGCCATTCCACCCTGCGAATCGAGCCGCCGATATGGCTCACAATAGCAGCCGCGAGTTCGGAGACCGTGTGCTGGCGATCCGCCGACGCGAAAAACACCTGACCGTTACTCGCCGGGGATTCGGCCGCGCAGATCAGTGCCTCGACGGAATCCTCGACGTAGCTCACATTGCGCAGCTGACGGCCGTCTCCGAATACCGTCAACTCCTTTCCCGACAGAGCGAGGCCGACGAAATAGTTTATGAACCCGAAGTCGGGCGTGCGGATATTCGAGCGTGGCCCGAATACATTGGCAAGCCGGATGACGGTGGTTTGCATCCCATAGTAACTGCCGTAGATGAGCACGTACTTTTCGGATGCGGTCTTGTTGGCGGAGTAGATATCGAGCGGAAACTCCGGGTGCAGCTCGTCCACCGGGCTGTGCCGCATTCTGCCGATCTGAGTGCTCGTGCCGACCTGCACGATCTTCACGCCGGGATTGAAGCGCCTCGCGGCCTCGAGCACATGCATGACACCCTTGCAGTTCACTTCGATGTCCACTATCGGGTCGGTCATCGAGTTCGGGTGCGACGTATAGGCCGCGCAGCTGAACAGGACGTCCTGCTTTCTGACTGCGGCGCTGATGCCCTCGAAATTCCGGATGTCGTTGAGAACGATATCGATGTCGGCCTCGATATCGTGGATATTGAACATGTTTCCGCCGGAGCGCGGATCCAGGCAGTCGTATACGGTCACTTTCGCACCGAGCTCGACGCAGCGCCGCGCGAGATTGCTGCCGATAAAGCCGAGGCCGCCGGTAACCAGCACGTTCTTGCCGCGCAGGTCGGAGGCGCGAGATGCGGCAGCGCTCATGCGCTAGGCGCGCTCGGCCAGCACCCTGCGCACGGCCCCGCACACGAAGTCGATCTGCTCCTCGGTCAGAAGCAATGCTCCCGGGAGATTGATTCCCCGCGAGCAAACGTCGTACGCGACCGGATTGCGCGCCCGGTGCGCGGCTTCCTGCCCCGGGTACGCCGGGAGCGAAGAAAGCGGGTAGAAGAACGGTCGTGCGGGCGCACCAAGGGCTTTCATCTTTTCGATCATATCCAGCTTGCCGAGTTTGTAGCGCTTGCCTATCAGCAGGCCCGTGATCCAAACGCTGTTGAAACCCTGGTCGGGCTCGGGATTGAACATGATGTCGTCGATGTCCGAGAGCTTTTCCTTGTAACGCTCGAAGATCCAGCGTTTCTTGCGGATCAACTCTTCAATGCGCTGAAACTGTGCGTATCCCACCGCCGCCTGCAGGTTGAACGGCATGTACTTGTACGTGACCTCGTAATTGTAGTAGGCCGGTCCACCCGGTTTCCTGCCGTGGTCGCGCAGAAACATGCAGCGCTCGTAGAGTCTTTCATCGTCGAGGAGCAGCATCCCGCCTTCGCCGGTAACTACGGTCTTCGTGCGGTGAAAGCTGAACACGGAGCCGACGCCGAATTTCCCTGCCCGGACGCCCTTATAGGTTGAGCCGAGGGCTTCAGCCGCGTCGTCGATGAGCGGAATTCCGTGTCGCCGCGATATCTCGGCTAGACGATCCCAGTCGGGCATGTTGCCGAAGATGTCGACCGCGATGATCGCCTTGGTCCGTGGCGTGATCGCGCACTCCACCGAGGCCGGGTCGATGCACCAGTGCACTGGGTCGATGTCGCAGAACACGGGAGTCGCGCGCAGGTAGCTGATACCTGCCCCGCTCGCGATCCAGGTGCACTCGGGCAGGATCACCTCATCGCCGTCGCCTATGCCCATCGCCGTCAGTAATAGGTGGATTGCGTGGGTGCAGTTCGGCGTCATGATGCCGAACTTCCTGCCGTGATAAGCGGCGAACTCGCCCTGGAATTTCTCGACGTAGCCGTAGTTGTACCAGCCGTTGCGCATGCAGTCTTCGACCACCTTGATCTCGTGCTCGGTGATCCACGGCCCCGCCATGTGTATCGTGTCCAAAACCCTCTACCCCCGCGTCCTCGACAATGGCCGCGCCGGCACACCTACCACGGTTGTGTTGGCAGGCACGTTTCTGATCACGACAGCGCCTGCTCCCACGATGGCGTCGTCCCCAATTTCTATCCGTGGCAGAACTGTAGCGCCCGCGCAAATCCAGCCGCCCACGCCGACCTGAACCAGGCCGCAAAGCGTTGCGCCCGGACCAATTTCGACACCTTCTGCGAGCACGTCTTCATGATCGACGCTGGCCCGCGTGTTGATGATGCATTGCCTGCCGATCCTGGCCGAGGCGCAAACGACGGCACCTGCCATGATCTGAACGCCTTCGCCGATCCGTGCATTGTCGGCGATCCATGCGGTCGGATGGATGGCGGGCACGGGCGTCAGGCCCGCCTTCACAAGCTGATCATGAAGTCGCAAGCGCGCCCGGCCATGTGGATTGCCGATGGTGATGCAGAATCCGGTAGCTTCGGCACCGTGGGCACGCATCCACGACTCGAATCCGGCCCAGCCGAGCAGGAGCGGCACGTCCGGGAAGGGCGCGGGGAGACCCGGAGTGTCGTCGATCACGGCGGCGACTTTGCCGCCCCAGTGCTCGATGATTGGCCTCACGACCTTGGCCTGTCCGGTGCCGCCCCAGAGGACTACCCGGCGAGAGACTTCTCTACGCAGAATCGCTTCCTTTCTTGTAGCAGGCCACCGTGAACAGGGCTGCAGCAGGTGCTTGGCATTCTACGGCTGATCACCTGTTTTTTCGAGGGAAAAGAGAAGGTTGCAGGCCCTACCCAGGCGGTGCGTCGCCGGAAAATCATTCTGCTCGTAGATCCGATCGAGCAGTCCCCTGAAGACAAGCGCGTAACCTTGGTCGCGCATTGCCCCAATGAGTTCGTGGACGTTGAGGAAGCGGTACGGAACGACCATGCCGGTTAGATTGACCTGCTCCGTGGTGTAGGTTGGGATTGTTCCCGCCGAGAGTTTGACGAAGAAGACGAACGGTGCCCGGTAGGAACACAACTTCGTAATCACGGCGCGCCAGTCGTCGACGTATTGCAGCGCGCTGCTCACGTACACAACGTCGAGCGCGCCGACGCCCGACGGGAAGTCCTCGCAAAAGCGCAGCGAGCCGTGGTCCGCGAAGAGGCCCGCGGCGCGCGCGCACATCGCCCGATTCTCAACCACGTAGTAGTCGACTGGAATGTGATGGTCCAGGCAACTCCGCAGCGAGAAATAGCCCACGCCCATGCCGCCGCCGAAGTCGAGCACTCGCAGCCGCGTCGGTCGGGTCGCGCGGCTCGCCAGGTGCAGCGCGAGCAGGGTTTGCTCGCACGCGAGATGCGTGGGAAGCGTGTTCACGCTTCCGGCGGCCAGAGCCGACGTGAACTCAGCGGTCTCGGCGATCAGGCTCTCCGCCGCATATCCCGGCCCGCGCCCAGGTATCTCCGCGAAGTCACGATGGATTCCCCGCCAGATGGCAGGCGCGGCAGGCTGCGCGGAAACACCGACAGCTGCGAGCACCTTGCGGATGACGGACAGGAGCATGTCCCTCAAACGATGATGCCGATCATCGCGGCAAGCCGAAGTCGCGCACGGCCTTCACCACGCGCTCCACGTCCGTAGACCCGATTTCTGGATACATGGGAAGTGATACGACTTCGCGCGCGGCTCGCTCCGTCTCCATGAGCAAAGCCCCATCAGGCGATCGCTGCCGGTAGGCCGGTTGCATGTGGACCGGTACCGGGTAATGCACGAGCGCGCCGATGCCGTGCGCCTTGAGATGGTCAAGGAGCGCGTCACGCTGCAGGCTGCGAGCTACGTAGAGGTGGTAGACGGCTGAAACGCCCGCGGATTCCTTAGGCAGCGCAAGGCCCGTTCCCGCCAAGCCCTCCGAGTACCCGGACGCCACGCGCTTGCGCGCGGCATTGTCCTCGTCGAGATGCCGCAGCTTGACGCGGAGAATTGCCGCCTGGAGCTCGTCGAGCCTGCTGTTCCATCCTGCAACTGAGCTCACGTAACGCTCGGCCCAGCCGTACTCCCTTAGCAAGCGCATGGTATTGGCGAGCTCGGGATTGTTGCTTGTCACCGCTCCGCCATCGCCGACGGCTCCGAGGTTCTTTGTGGGGTAGAAACTGAAGCAGCCGACGTCCCCAAAGGTCCCGACCTTGCGGCCGGCGACCGAGGCGCCGTGAGCCTGGGCGCAATCTTCGACCACCCGCAATCCGCGCCGCTTGGCAATCGCGACGATGTCGACGATGTCCGCGGGATGCCCGTACAGATGCACCGGCACGATCGCCTTGGTGCGCGGCCCAAGCGCCGCTTCGAGCCTCGTCACGTCCATCGTGAACGTGTCCGGCCGGATGTCGACGAACACCGGCCGAGCGCCGCAGAGCTCGATAGCGGCCACCGTCGCGACTGCCGTGTGCGAGACCGTGACGACTTCGTCGCCCGGACCCACGCCGCAGGCAGCGAGCGCAACGTGCAGCGCCTCGGTGCCGCTGCCGACGCCGAGCGCGCTCGCGGCGCCTATGTAGCGGGCGAACTCGTTCTCGAAGGCCTCAACCTCCGCGCCGAGGATGTAGCGGCCGCCCTCGAGAACGCGTGCCACCGCGGCGTCGATCTCGACCTTGTGGGCGAGATACTGCGCCCGGGGATTGCTGCACAGGAGCATCAGAGCACGGCTACCTTCGGCACGTAGCTGATCCACTTGCCGCCTGCGGCGACGAAAGCGCCCTCCTTGGCCATGATCTCCTCGCCATGGTTCCACGCGAACAGCAGCGCGTAATCCGGGTAGCGCGAGGCGAACTCCGCATATGGCTTGACCGGGATATGCACGCCCGGGCTGAACTTGCCCTGCTTTATCGGCGTCGTGTCGCTGATGAACTCCACCAGGTCGGGCGTGATGCCGCAGTAGTTGGTGACGGTCGTGCTCTTGGACGTGGCGCCGTAGCCCACGACGCGCTTGCCCTGGTGCTTCAATTCGCGCAGGAGCTTCATGAGCTCGTCGCGCGAGCGCTCGATGTTGCGGCTGAGGTGCTTGTAGGTGGCCGGCTGGTGCAAACCAAGCGAATGCTCCTTGGCGCGCTGACGCTCGACCGCCTGCGACACAGGACGCGCGCCCTTGTGGGCAATGACGTAGCGCATCGATCCGCCATGCACGTGCTGCGGCGCGACGTCCACCACCTCCATACCGTGCGCGCCAAAAAGGTGGCTCACCGACGCCACTGAGAAGTAGAAGGCATGCTCGTCGTAGATCTGGTCGTACGAGGTCTTCTCGACGATGTCCCCGAGGTAGGGGTCCTCGTAAATGAGGACGCCGGTCGGTTTCAAGAGCAGGCGAATGCCTGCCGCCACCGAATGCAGATAAGGAATGTGGCACATCACGTTCGCACCGAGGAACGCGTCCGCCTGGCCGTGTTCGGACACAATTTCCCTCGCAAGCGCCTCATCGAAGAATCGGCATACTGTCTGCACGCCTTTTCCGCGCGCGACCTCCGCAACATTGGCCGAAGGCTCGATGCCCAGGTGCCTGATGCCGGCCCCAGCGAAATGCTGCAGCGTGATGCCGTCGTTGCTGCCGATCTCTACGACAAACGGATCTTTCCCGCCCAGATGCCGCGTGCGCACGTCCTCGGCGAGTTGCTCGAAATGCTCCGCCATGCGCTTTGAAGTCGAGGAATAAAAAGCGTAATTCTCATGGAACATCTTTTCGCGATCTACGTGCTCGGTCAGCTGGACCATGCCGCATGCCGGGCAGTGAGCGACCTTCAGCTCGAAGAAGTATTCCGAGGCGAACTGCTCGGGCAGCAGAAAGCCGTTGGCGATCGGCATGCGGCCGAAGGAATGGAACGGCTCGATGGGGGTAGAACAGACGAGGCATTGGTTTGGCATGGCACCAGCCGTCTAGCCGTTGTGGCGTGAAAGACGAAATACCCTTCGGAGCAGGGTCTTGACGAGCCGAGGCGTGTTTTTCCGCGCGAACTTCACGAGCGACGCGCGATAGTCCTTGGGACGTCGACCCAGGCATTCGATGATCGACTCCGCCCGGATATCGGCCTCCTTCCTCACGATCACCCAGCCACACAGGTCGCCACGGTAGTTCTTCTGTATTCGGTTTACGTAATATGGCAACCGGAACCGATTGATCACTTCATCACAACCTTTCTTCACCGATTCGTAACTCAAGTAATCGTGCGCCAAAAAATAGCCACCAACGGGCAGCAGGCTCAGTGCCAGGTAGCAGTCTTCGCGCACATTGAGAAACTCGTGGCTGCCATCGACGAACACGAAATCGAAACTCCTGCCGACCGATGGCAGGATTCGTCCGGAGGTCGAGATGAGGAGATCGATCCCGTCCTTCATACCGGTGCTCAATATGTTCTCGTACCACTCCGCGAGCGAGGCCAGTCCGTCATTGTCACCGGTGCGCAGAAAAGGATCTACGCACGTCACGTCCACGGGCGTGCCGTTGTCGCGCATGGCCAAGGCCATCGTCATCGCAGATCCCCCGACCTGTGTCCCGATTTCGAGCACTGAACGCGGCCTCAGATGACGTACGAGGCGATAAAGCGTGTACTGAGGCGCCGAGGAAACCGGGATCGGACGGGATCCGTCCGGCAGCTCCAGGGCCTGCTCGTGGTTATCGTCGTCAAGCAGGTTCGAGGACAGTTCTATAGGCATGGGTACAGTTAACGGGAACGGAGCTACACCAAATCAGCGATCTTCCTCGGTAGCCGGGTCATCAGCGCTTCGCCGACGGAGAGCGCTCGGACGTAGCAGGAATGATGCCGCATCGCGTGCAGGTAACCGGTTTCGGCAATCGACTCTCTCTCCTCCGCGTGGCGAAGGTAATGGTCGATCTTGTCCATGATGTCCGACTGCGAGACTTTAACGCAATTTACGCCGTCCTTTAGCCCCAGGGCATCGGCTCCCACGACGTCGTCCGTCATGAGAAGTGTCCTGGAAGCCAGTGCCTCGAAGATCTTGGGTTGAGCGTTGCGCAAGCGCCCCCCTGTCGTGACAAAGATCTTGCAACTGTTTATCGCCTTGGAGAAGTTCGACCCGACGAACGGATGCTGCTTCTTCCGCAATTGCCATCCTGGATGATCTGCCCAGAGATACCTGAGGTCGCGTCTCTGCAGCAGGAGCTTGTGAATAGCATGCCGCTCCGGATACCAGTCGCTGTAGTCGACCGTCCCGCTCGCCAGGAATCCGACGTCATGAACCTTCGGCTGTTGCCAGTCATTGAATATCGCGGGGTCGAAACAGGGAGGGCAATAGACGAAGCGGTCCGCTATGGCGGAGCCGGCGAAGAAATCGAGCGGTTGCAGAAAATACGACAGGATGAAATCCGCCCGATTGCCGACGACGAACTCGACGAACTCCCGCGGGTCGCTGCTCTCCGTCACATCCCAGTAGTCGCCCAGAACAAAGCCCTTCAGGCAATCAAGCGAGCCGAACCCTGAATAACGAAAGCCCGTCTTGTCATGAGGAAAGTAGCTGTCCGCCAGCAATACGTCGGGCGCTTCGCCGAACGTGCGGCGAATGACCTGATCGTAGCTGCGCAGGAACGGCCGGTACCCGGGATAGCCCTTTCCGAAGCATCTTGTATCGAACAGCCGCCTCAGCCCCGTTCGCAGCGCTTCGTGACATTTCGCCAGATACAGCTCGTAGCTCGCGCTCGCGATGAGTATGCGCATCTACCTGGCCGAAACGGTCCATGGAATCAATGGAGCGAGTTTTACCCCAACCTCACCGCCGTGCGCGTAAGCGTTCTTTTGCTGGCCGGAATCCTCGACGCGCAGAGTCATGACGCCTTCGTCGGGATAGCATCGCCTGACATTGTGAACCGTGGCCGAGATACCTATTCGGTACGTGATGGGCGCCAGCAAATCGGCCGGCAGCCGAGCGATCGCCCGATATCTCCCCGCTCGGGCCACCGGAATGGGGTCCACTTCGCTGTTCAGGAACGATCTGAACAGCGCCGTCCCCATGATGTCGTAAAGGATGAAATAGACGCGCAGGCCCTCGGTGTCCTGAAAGACGCTGTAGTCGATTAAGAGCTCCAAGTCCTTTCCGTTGACGACATTCTGGCGCTCCTCCCCGTCCTGGCGTATCGAGACGCGCTCGAAGCGCAGAGCGGGATCGGGAGGCAGTCGAGAAAGGTATTCGGTGAATTCGGCGCTGGAATCGGCATGCGGACCTTGTTGCAGATATGACGCAATCGCCGCGTCCACCGTGTCGTCAGATGCGATCGTTCCTGCGTCCAGCACGATGCACCGACTGCAAAGCTGCCGTATAGCCTGCATGTTGTGGCTAACGAAGAGCACGGTGCGGCCTTGCCTTCCGATGTCCTTCATCTTGCCGAGGCACTTGCGCTGGAACTCGGCATCGCCCACGGCGAGAACCTCGTCGACAACGAGTATGTCGGGCTCGAGATGCGCCGCCACCGCGAACGCGAGCCGCACGTACATTCCGCTCGAGTACCGCTTGACCGGCGTGTCGAGGAACCGCTCGATCTCGGCAAACGCCACGATTTCGTCGAACTTGCGCCGGATTTCCGTCCTGGGCATTCCCAGAATGGCGCCGTTCAGAAAAATATTCTCGCGCCCCGAGAGTTCGGGGTGAAAGCCGGTCCCGACCTCGAGCAGGCTCGCAATGCGCCCCTGCAGGACGATGCGACCGGTGGTCGGCTCGGTAATCCGTGATAGCAATTTGAGCAGCGTCGATTTTCCTGCGCCGTTCCGGCCGATCACGCCCACGCGCTCGCCTTCGGCGATGTCGAAGCTCACGTCCCGGAGCGCCCAGAACTCCTCGCGCGAGCGCGCTTCACGGGCGCCGAGCAGCTTCCGGCCTAGGCCGCGCGTGCCGTGCGCGAGCGCTTCGCGCAGCGTCGCGTAGGGCGCTTTCGCCTCGTGGTCGAGGAAATAGCGCTTGCCGAGCCTGGTTGCCGAGATGGCGGCGGTCACGGGTCTAGATGACGTCGGCGAAGGTGCGCTCGGTGCGGCGGAAATACCAGATCCCGGACGCGAGCAGCGCTACCACCAGGACAGCGGACAGCAAGAAGCCCGGCCAGTAGAGCGTCGCATTGCCGCCGAGGGTCGCCCAGCGGAAGCCGTCGATAACGCCCACTAGTGGGTTCAGCGAATACGCAAGCCGCCAGCGCTCGGGCACTATTGAACTGCTGAACCCGACCGGGGAGATGAACAGCCCGAACTGCACGATGAACGGGATCACGAAGCGGAAGTCGCGGTAGCGGACGTTCAGCGCGCCGATCCACAAGCCTGCGCCCAGTGCCGCGGCGAAGGCAATCAGGACGAACAGCGGCAAGGTGGCTACGCGCCAGCTCGGCGCGTAGCCGTACCAGACCATGAGGCCGGCGAGGATCGCCAGGGAGATGGCGAAGTCGACCAGCCCAACGATCACGGCACTCGCGGGAATGACCAGCCGAGGGAAATATACCTTTGAGATGATGCCGGCATTGCCGACGAGGCTGCCGCCCGCCTCGGAAAACGCGCTGGCGAAGAACTGCCACGGCAGCAGGCCAGCGCAGACCATGATCGCGTACGGCGCTCCGTCGGAGGGCAATCCCGCGAGCTTGCCGAAGACGATGGTAAACACGACGATCGCCAGCAGAGGCCGCAACAGCGCCCAGGCCACGCCTATCACGGTCTGCTTGTATCGCACCAGAATGTCGCGCCACACGAGAAAACCGAAGAGCTCGCGGTAACGCCACAGGTCGGCCCAATAGTGCCGCTCAGAACGGCCTGCCTCGATCACGTACGTGGGAGTATCGCGCTTGTCCATCAGCAGAATGTCGGCGAAATCGTGGTCCTTGCGCCAGTCATGAGTGCGCATGCGCATCAGCGCGCCGGGCAAGGTCCGATACCTCCTGTCCCTCGACGAATAGGCGCATCCAGACCTCGAGCAGGGTCGCGCGGTACGCAAAGCCGGCAGGGTTCCGTTGCTGCATCATGCGTGCAACGTTATCGCGGAATATGCCCCGGTTTACCAGGCTGCCGTTTTCGAGCAAGGGCCCGTACCGATCCTGTATTGCGCCCATCCATTCCTCGAAGGGGGGTGTAAATCCACGCTTGATGCGGTTCAGGATTTCGGCAGGAAGCAGGTCGCGCACGGCATCTGTAAGGAGCCGTTTATGCCCACTTTCCCAATCCTTGAGGCCCCCGCGGCGCAATCCGGTGACCAGGTCGGCAAGGTTCGAGTCGAGAAACGGAAGACGGGACTCGACCGAATGCGCCATGCTCACGCGATCGGCGAGGGCCAGGCAGTTCGACGTCAACCAGGTGCGATTCAACACGTCGAGCAGCCAGATCGGGACGCAGCCCCAATCGTCCGCCTCGAAATAACTCGTCCAGAGATTGCCGGAGACGGCTTCGGAAGCTGCGGGGGTCATCAGCTTCTTCGTGCTCGGGACTGCGGCACGCATCCACGGGAGGCTGTCGTAGAACACCGCTCTCCGGGGATTGCGGTCCAACAGTCTCTTGAAAAGACCGCGCGGACCTGCAGCGCGCTTCGCAATGCTTGCCTTGACGGCGTCTCGCACCCACGGGTAGCCCCAGAACAGTTCATCGGCACCGAGACCCGACAGAAGGACTGGAACGTCGTGTTCACGCGCCAGACGAGCCACGGCATGATAGCCATACGCCGCGATGTCCCCTATTGGATCGTCCATGTCGTGGACGATCTGGGGAAAGGACGAGGCAAACCCATCCGTGGAAAGCTCGATGTCGAAAAAGGGCATGTCGAGCCGTTTCGCGAATGCCTCCGCATGAAGTCGTTCGTCGCTTGCCGGCCGTCCCGGGTAGCCGACACTGAACGCTTTCATCTCCCCCGAGTGAAACTTCCGGCAAAGCGCCGCAATGATGCTCGAGTCGATGCCGCCGCTCAATGAGATTCCCACGGGCACATCGGAGCGGAGTGTCAGCCGCACAGCATCCTCGATGGATTCCCGTACCAGTGCCGCTGCATTGCCGGCGCGCGACGGCGCGTTCGCGTAAGTCCAGTAGGGATGGCTCGCAGGCATGCCGGATGTCGAGGCGAGTTGACCCGGGGAAATCTCCATGACATGTCCGGCCGGAAGCTTGCTCACGCCGGCAAACATGGTCCCCGGCTCCGGGATGAACTGGTAGATCATGAAGAGGTGGACTGCCTCCGGCGACAGTGCCAGGCTGTCCCCGCCACCGATGCCGGCAAGCAGCGCTTTCATCTCGCTGGCAAACCACAGTCGACCGGCCGCATCGCGGTGAAGATAAAGGGGCTTCTCCCCGAAACGGTCTCGCGCCAGAATCAATCGCTCGTCACGCGCGTCCCAGAGCGCGAAGGCGAACATGCCGCGCATATCCTCGAGACATCGAAGGCCCTTGGCGCGATATAGCGGAAGTATGGTTTCGACATCGCTGTTGGTGCGGAACGCGTAATCGTTCCCGCCGAGGCCCGCCCTCAGTTCCAGGTAGTTGTAGATCTCACCATTACAGACGATGACCAGATCCTGGTCCTTGTCTTGAATTGGCTGGTGGCCCCCCACGATGTCGATAATGCTCAGCCGGCGCATCGCAAGAGCGACCCGCGTGCCGATGAAATAGCCTTCGTCGTCCGGCCCGCGACGGGTCATGGCCCGGTTCATTCGCCGCAGCGCCACGAGCTGCTGCTCTTCCAGGGGCGTTGGGGAGACGATTCCCGCGATTCCACACATGATGGCGATTCCCACTACACCTTGCAGCACGTCAAAGGAGTTGATTCGTAGCGCCTAGAAACGAGTCCTGCGCCACTGCACCACGGATTCCAGGAAATGCTCTAAGCGAGGTTGCAGATCTCGCTCACCTCGACGTAGAGCGGAAAGGTGAAGTCGCGGCGCATCAGATCGAAGCTCGAATTCGAGACAGCAACCGCTTTCTGCTTGATACCCTCATCTCGCGCCCATCTTCTGCGACATTGACGCCAGTTTCCCCTGCGCCTGCTTCCGCCGGAACTCGAGTTCCCACCGGTAGGCGGTCGCACAGATTCTCCCGAGCTCTCCATGCCGCGGGATCCAATCAAGCCTCTCCGCGATCTTTGCGGGCTCAGAGATCAACTCGACTGAATCACCAGCCCTCCGGGAACCATACTCAATCCTGAGCCTGACACCGGACGCTTCTTCTACCGCCTTCAGCACCTCCCGCACACTGTACCCCCGCCCATACCCCGCGTTGAACGTATCCGACGCTCCGCCGTTCTCGAGATACCGCAGCGCATCGAGATGCGCGCTGGCAAGGTCCTCCACGTGAATGTAGTCACGGATGCACGTACCGTCCGGCGTCGGGTAGTCCGTGCCATAAATGACGACTTTCTCCCGAACTCCGCACGCCGCCTCGCACGCGACCTTGATGAGGTGCGTGGCGTTCTCCGTCGCCTGCCCGAGGGCGCCGTCCACGCTCGCGCCCGCCACGTTGAAGTAGCGCAGGATCACGTGCCGGAAGGCGCCCGCCGCGCCGCTCGCGGCGACGTCTTCCAGCATCCACTCGGTGATGAGCTTCGACTTGCCGTACGGATTTACCGGCTTCGTGGGCGCCGTCTCCGCGACCGGCACCTTGTCGGGCGTGCCGTACACCGCCGCAGTGGAGGAAAAAATGAAACGCGCGATATTCTTTCGCAGACAAACCTCGATGAGGTTGCGCGAGGCGGCGCTGTTGTTGCGGTAGTACTTGAGCGGATCCGCCACAGACTCGGGCACGACGATGCTGCCGGCGAAATGCACCACCGCCTCTACGCCATGCTCTTCGATCAGCGCGCCCGCGAGCGCGGCGTCGCCCGCATTGCCGAC